>Ga0172371_10005851_pt1 | contig 18115 bp, 14 predicted proteins | sample Lak12m_FD_114543 | JGI IMG/M metagenome (GOLD analysis project Ga0172371, IMG submission 114543) | Freshwater microbial communities from Kabuno Bay, South-Kivu, Congo - kab_022012_12m | ecosystem: Environmental > Aquatic > Freshwater > Lake | place: Democratic Republic of the Congo: South-Kivu...
AAATTATATGGTCATGATGTTGGCGCAATGCCAAGTATTATCAAACCTTTTATTGGAAGTACAATTCCTGAAGCTGTGGTTCAACCAGAGACAGAAGAAGAACTGGTAAGTCTGGTAGAATGGGCCGCAAAATATAAGATTGCACTTACTCCCCGGGGGAAAGCCACCTCGGGTTATGGTGGCGTTTTGCCTTTAAAAAAAGGCGTAGTTGTGGATTTTCAGAGAATGAAAAATTTATTAAAGGTTAATACGTCTAATAATACTGCAACAGTACAAGCTGGTATGATTTGGGAAAAGCTGGATAGGGAACTTGGTAAAAAGGGATTGACTTTAAGGTTATATCCTACTAGTTATCCTGGTTCTACTGTTGGAGGATGGCTCGCACAGAATGGCGCAGGGATAGGGTCTTACGAAGCCGGAATGTTTAATAACAATGTGGTTAGCGCACGTGTAGTGCTGCCTGACGGTTCCATAAAGGAATTTAAGGGTTTAGAAATAGATCTTGTATCCGGGTCCGAAGGAACTACCGGTTTAATAAGCGAAGTTACGATAAAGATTATGCCTTTGGAAGAACTTGAGATTATTGCAATAGGTATTCCTGATGTAGAGAAGCTGCAAATATTTTTACGGTTTCTTATAGATAAAAAATTACCTATATGGTCGGTACTTTTTATAAATCCCAAAATGGCAGAATTAAAAAATAAATCACCATTAAAAATACATGCTGAATATACCGGCAAAGGTAGGATTATTTTACCATCAATGTATATCGCTATACTGGCTTTTCGAAAAAAAGAGAACAAGGTCATCAGAGAGAATTTGAAAAATATACTTATATCATGTCAGGGAAAAATACTTGATGATGAGATTGCACGACATGAGTGGGAAAACAGGTTTAATATAATGGTTGTTAAAAGATTGAGTCCCAGTCTGGTACCTGCAGAATTTATTATACCACTGTCGAATTTCAGTGATGCAATAACAGAAATCGAAAAAAGAGTGAGACAACCAATTATCAAAGAAGGTCTGGTTATCAGGGAAGGATTGAATGGTATACCAGAGGTAGTTATTTTAGGATTTATTCCAAGTGATCAGCGTAAATTTAGTTATAATTTTGTTTTTGCTTTGAGCCTGACTATTTTAAAAACCGTTGAGAGACATGGTGGTCGTCTTTATACAACAGGAGTTTATTTTGCTAAAAAAACTGGAATTGTCTTGGGCAAAGAGAAATTGGCCTTATTAAGGCAGTTTAAATTAAGGGTAGATCCATACAGGCTCTTAAATCCCGGAAAAGTTATCCAAGGGAGCAAACGAATAAATGCTCTTATGGGATTAGCAAACTTTTTAGAACCGTTGATCCGGCCAATTGGCAATAGTGTTTCAATAAAAATTGGGGAACGTCCGGCTAAAACTGTACGCGGTATTCCGGCCGATATTGTCTGGTATGCTTATAGCTGCTCGCAGTGTGGTTATTGCGTTCCGGAGTGTGACCAGTTCTATGGTAGAGGGTGGGAGAGCCAGAGTCCCAGAGGGAGGTGGTATTGGCTAAGAGAGTATGTGGAAGGACATGAGAAATGGAGTAAATATATGGTGGACGCATTTCTTGCCTGCACCACTTGCGAAATTTGCAACATAAGGTGTTCTGTAAATCTTCCCATTGAACCATCGTGGATGAAAATGCGAGGTCATATTATAAAGGAAAAAAATAAAATGACCATACCACCATTTGAGATGATGTCAGAAGCAGTACAGAAGGAAGGCGATATCTGGGCCGGTTATCGTAAGGATAGAGATGTATGGTTTCCGGAGGATCTAAAAGAGAAACACTACAATCCCGGTAAAAAAACTAATGTTGCATACTTTGCAGGCTGTACTGCAAGTTATGTGGAACATGATATAGCAATGGCTACTGTTAGATTGCTGGATGCTGCGGGAGTCGATTTTAATTACTTAGGCAAAACAGAGAATTGCTGCGGTACTCCTATGATTGTTGCAGGTAAATGGGACGTATTTGCAGAAACCATGAGAAAAAATATTGAAGCTGTGAAAAATGCCGGAGCAGATACTGTTATTACTTCATGTCCTGCCTGCGATATGATATGGAGACAGGTTTATCCTGAATGGGCCAAAAAGCTTGGAATGGATTATAATATAAAAGTAAAGCATTATAGTGAAGTTTTAGCTGAAAAGATCAGAAATAAAGAGTTTGTCTTTCCTGATAACAATATGAATCCGGTGACTGTAACATGGCATGATTCATGCCATATTGGTCGTGCTTCGGGTGTTTACGATGCTCCGCGTGAAGTCATAAAAGCTATTCCGAATGTAACATTGGTAGAAATGGAATATAACAAAGAAGAGGCTCACTGCTGCGGAAGTGTCTTGACCCTTATCAAGGATCCGCCAATAGCTGCAGAAGTGGGCAAGGTGCGGCTTGATGAGGCAGTTGAGACAGGTGCCGAGAAACTAGTGGCCCTATGTCCATGTTGTGAATTTCAGTTCAGGGTAACGAAAGATAAAAAGAAAACTTCAATTGACGTAATGGACCTTGCAAGGTTTGCCTCTTCAGCTATTGGTTACAGTTTTCCTGACCCAAATCCTGAGGTTCAGAGACAATGGGCTGTTTTTGAGGCAATGATAGCATTGATGACACCTAAGGGATTTTCTGATATTATGATTTCAATGTGGCCCGAGCTGATAGATTCCATGCCCTTAAAAATGGGTAACATGATGCGATTTATGGGTAAAATACCAGGCTTGCTCAAATTTATAAAACCTATGTTCCCTGTATTATTTCCAATATTGCTTCCAAAGATGATGCCAAAGGTAATGGATACAATGTTAGATAAGATTGCACAGAGAATTCCAATGCCCGATTATATGAGCGAACAGATGCCAGAAATTATGCCAAAGGTGATGAATAATTTGATGCCTCATATGATAGCTGACGTAGTACCATTGATTACACAGCCGATGATTGATTATTTACAAAACAAGCATAAAAAGTAATTTATTGTAGGCATTGAAGATAGGAGTTAAATTGAAAGACAACAAAAAAAAGATAATTATTATAGGGGGTGTTGCTGCCGGAACGTCTGCGGCAGTCAAAGCAAGAAGAAAATCAGAAGATGTTCAGATTACGATTTATGAAAAATATAAATATATTTCATATAGTACATGCGGACTGCCTTATTTTGTATCAGAAAAGATTAAAGATATTGACAGTCTTATCATAAATACGGTCCAGCAGATTGAGCAAAGATTTAATATAAAAGTAAATGTAATGCATGAAGTAACCAATATTGACACTAAAGAAAAAAGCATTACTGTAAAAAACTTGGTAAGCGGCAGGCAATTCAAGGATAATTACGACAAGCTCATCATTGCCACCGGCTCAACTCCGATTATAATAAGTCCTGAACTAGAAACGGCTCCAAACTGTTTTTCCCTGAGAACTATTGATGATGCCCTGAAATTAAAAGATTATCTGTCTTTTTTAACAAAAAACAGCAGGGGGTCCTTAAATGCCATAATTATCGGAGGTGGATTTATAGGGCTCGAGATACTGGATGCATTTTTATCTAGGGGTTTAAATATTACAATAGTTGAAAAAACAAACCAGATTTTGCCAGTTTTTGATTTTGAAATTATAGAATATCTTGAGAACTATATTAATGATAAAAGCATAGTAATTCGCAAGAGCGAATCGATAGAAGATTTTGAAAAAAATGCAGATGGAAAAATAATTTCCTTGATGATGTCAAATGGGGACAGACTTGTTTGTGATTTTATAATTCAGAGCGTAGGTATTAAACCAGAATCAAAACTTGCGGCCGGTTGTGGGATCGCGATTGGTAAATCGGGAGCGATATCTGTAAATGAATATCTTCAAACGAGTGATCCTGACATATATGCGGCCGGTGATTGTTGTGAGTGTAAAAATTTTGTAACACAAATAAAACAGGTTTACAATCTTGCCTCTATCGCAAATATACAAGGCAGATGTGCAGGTTATAATGCAGCCGGAGGAAAAGATAAATTTATTGACAGCATACCTACGTCAATAATAAAAGTGCTTGATATTGCGATAGGAAAAACAGGAATAAGCTTAAAAGAAGCCAGATACCGTGGTATCGATGCAGCCAAAATAGAGCTTCATTATCCCAATCATGCCAGTTATTATCCGGGGGCAAGTCTTATACATATGCTGGTAGTCTACGACAAAATTTCAGGGGTCATACTTGGTTTTGAAGCAATCGGGAGAGAAAGTGTAGATAAGAAAACAGATGTGATGTCAACAGCAATAAGAGCAAGAATGAAGATATGGGATCTGGTTAACCTTAATCTTTCTTATCATCCTGAGTACGGTTCCGCCAAGGATTCTATTAATATCATTGGAATGATAGGTGAAAATATCAAAAAAGGCGAATACCGGCAAATGGATGTCGAGGAATTAAGAGAAATGATAAAAAACAACGAGAGCATTATAATTCTGGATGTAAGGACCAAAAGAGAATTTGAAATGGGCCATATTGATGGGGCATTGAATATTTATGTAGATGAACTCAGGGATAATCTTGATAGGCTGGACAGGAACAGTAAAATTGTGGTGCATTGCAGAACCAGTTACAGAAGTTACCTGGCATATTTGATTTTAAGAAACTCCGGATTTAAAAATGTCTGGAATTTGAACGGCTCATATCTGAGTTGGGTAAGAAAAATTTAAAAGAGAATTTAAAACCATAAATAATTTGAATTTTTAGATGCATATGAATTATCAAAAAAATATAGAAATTGTTAAAGATTTTAAAATTGTTGCCATTTCTGGCAGTCCCAGGCGAGACGGAAATACAGATACTTTGCTTGGCCGGTTCCTTGAAGGTGTCAGCAGTTGCGGCATGTTGGATCAGGGTACACTGAAAGTGGAAAAAATTTTTACAAATAATTTAAAGATTTCATCCTGCAGGGAATGCGGCAGTTGTTCAAAAACCGGTGAATGTATAATCAAGGATGAGATGCAGACTCTTTATGACAAAATTATAGATTGTGATTTTATTGCGGTTGCAAGTCCCATTTTTTTTACAACTGTTTCTGGTTATCTTAAAGTTTTTATTGACAGGTTCCAAAGATTCTGGGCCCTGAAGTATGAGCTTAAAAAAAAAGTTATTGTTAAGACAAACAGGAAAGGAATTTTAATTTCAACTGCAGGTTCTAAATCAAAAGATATTTTTGACTGTACAAAAAAAATTATGAGGGCATTTTTTGATGTCCTTTACGTTGAATATTTATGTGATTTTTTATTTAATGGTACAGATTATAAAGGTGAAATCCTGAAGAACCAGAAAGCTCTTAATGAAATTTATGATTTTGGCAATGAAGGATCATTTCTAAAAAGGGTAAATCTATAGATGTTAGAAATAGGAATTTTTAGCGCTTTTATTGCAGGAATACTATCCTTTATATCTCCATGTGTTTTGCCTCTGGTACCTGTTTATATAGGCATAATGTCACGCAATGTCGCAATAAAAGAAGATGCCGTTAAATTTTCAGACAGGCTTTATGTATTTTTAAACAGTCTTCTTTTTGTACTTGGGTTTTCCGTAGTCTTTATTATTCTGGGCTCTACGGCAACATTTATAGGACAGGTGCTAAAGAATTACCTCAGCATAATAAGCAGGATAGGAGGAGCAATACTTATAATTTTTGGGCTTCATTATGTGGGACTTTTTAGGATTCCTTTTTTGAATATGGAGAAAAAATTCAATATGCCCACAAAACTAAAAGCAGGTTTTTTGTGGTCCTTTTTATTCGGGATTATTTTTTCTTTTGGTTGGGTGCCATGCATTGGGATGATCCTATCAGCAATCTTGCTGCTTGCAAGCAGGATGGAAACCCTTTTCCAGGGTATTTTAATGCTGATGGTTTACTGCGCAGGATTGGGGCTGCCATTTATTATCGCAAGCATTTTTCTCGGATTTTTTACAAAATTCTTAAAGAGATTTAACAAACATCTTAATATAATTTCAGTTATTTCCGGCATATTTTTAATCGTTTTGGGAATAATATTTGTTACTGATTCCATGACAAAAATTATAGGGTTCTTGAATGCCCGCATACCATTTTTGAGTAAGATAAATTTTTAAAATATTTTGCTTTGCTGCGTAAGATTTTATTTTTCCGCATTACTATAAAAGTGAATTTGTGATATTATTTCAGATTATTCAATAATAAAAATTTATAATTATTGTTTTATTATTTTTAATTATCTAATATTAATGTATCTGTTCTTGAAATGAAGGGAGGCAAACTTGGGTTCTCCAAATCCAATAGCATTTAGTATAGGCAGTCTGGAAATAAGGTGGTATGGAATTTTAATAGCACTGGCACTGCTTATAGGGATAGTTGTTTCATATTTTATAGCAAAGTATAGAGGTGAAAAACCGGATGAAGCTATTAATTTTGCACCTTTTGCAGTAATTTTCGGGATTATTGGAGCAAGGCTCCTTCATGTTGTTGTAAACTGGTCCTATTATAGCGGTCATTTATCCTACATTTTTGCTTTCAGAAAAGGTGGATTGGCAATTCAGGGAGTAATGCTTGGAGGCATTCTCGCTCTGCTTGTTTTTTGCAAGGTGAGAAAACTGGATTTCTGGAAATGGGCAGATATTATGTCCCCGGCATTGATTTTGGGGCAGGCCATAGGAAGATGGGGCAATTATTTTAACCAGGAAGCTTTTGGCAGTCCCACAAGCTTGCCATGGGGGATATACATAGATCCTATTAACAGACCTGCCAGTTATTCAAATTCTCAATTTTTTCATCCCACATTTTTATATGAATCTATTGCAAATTTAGTATTATTTGGTTTACTGCTTTTGATTATCAGACTGTATAACAAAAAACCTGACAAGTTTCCAAATGGTTTGGTATTTGCAACTTATCTTGGGGTATATGCCATATACAGGAGCATTATAGAATATTATAGAATCGACAGCAGTTATGTCTTTGGAATAGTTAAGGTTGTATATATTATTGACGGAATAACATTGATTGCGGTTCTTATAATAATCAATTACCTTGTTAAAAGATTCAGGGAAAAGAAAATACGTGAAGAAATAGAGAAACTGGAAGAGTAGTGATGGCAAGTCTTTATCCGGTTTAGAATGTTTATTTTATAGTTATTTTTATAATTATTGATATTTAGTATTATAAAAGATTAAAATAGATCATATGAACTGAGATAAATTTTATAAAAATCATAAAAGGGGTGAATTATGAGCAAAATTGCCATTGTAACTGACAGCACTTCAGATATACCAAAAGATTTAATCGAAAAATTCAAAATTATAGTTGTTCCTTTATACGTAAATTTTGAAGACAGAAGCTACCTGGAAGATGGAATAGATTTAACAAGCAAACAATTCTATGAGAAACTAAAAGAGGTAAAGAAGCAAACAACAACATCACAGCCGACTCCACAGGCTTTTTTAAAAGCTTACAACGAACTCTTGAAAGAAAATGAAGCAATTATTTCAATCCATATATCACAAAAGATGTCAGGAACTTTTAGCTCTGCAGAAATAGCCAGGAAAGAATTACCCGGTAAAGATATAGAAGTTATAGATTCCGGACTGGTACACATGCCCTTAGGTATTCTTGTAATGAAAGCGGCCGAGATGGCCCTAGCCGGCAAATCCAAAGAAGAAATCCTGAAAGCCATAGATGATTTAAAACAAAAAATTTCGATTCTTTTTATTCCAAACACATTAAAATATTTAATAATGAATGGAAGAATAGGAAGGGCCAAAGGGCTCCTTGCTTCGGCCCTTGAAATCAGACCAATACTCACAATTCATATGGGGGAAGTTTCTCAATTTAAAACCACAAGAAGATTCAGCCAGGCAAAAAATGAGCTTATAGATTCCATTAAAAGTGCAGTGAAGGATACGAATAAACTAATGGTTATCGTTTCCGACTCTGATGCAAAGGAAGAGGGAGATGAAATGGCCCAAAGAATAAAGGAGACTTTTAATCCAAAACAAATCATGCGAGCCGAAATAGGCGCAGTTGTCGGAAATAATCTTGGCCCCGGTGGTATTGCCGTTACTTTTTATGAAGAGTAAATTATTGTTTAAAATAATATCTTGAATCGGACATGCTGTATATACAGCCGCAATAAGACTGCCGGTAAATTTTATATTCACTGCTGAGCTGCATGGTTTTTTTAAATCCGTCTTTCTTTTTAAAGTCAGCAATATAAAATTCTATGTTTTTTTCTTTTGATATAGTTACACCTGTATTGTTTATGATTGTCTGATTTTTATGTGGGCTTATTGTCAGTGTTGTTCCGAACAGGTCAAAACCCAATTTCTTTGCGGTCTTTGCGGTCTTTTCCAGACGTATCCTAAAACACAATTCACACCTCAATCCGCCTTCAGGTTCTGACTTTAATGTCCCGGCAATATTGAACCACTTCTTCTTTTCATATTTATCCACAATCAGCGGAGCATTATAAGTTTCTGATACAAGTTTTACATATTTTAATCTTTTAATATATTCAGACTTAGGATGAATATTGGGATTGTAAAAATAAAAATAAACATGAAAATCCTTTGAAAGAGCGGTAAAAGGATAAAGAAGACAGTTTGCACAACAAACATGAAGCAGAAACCTGGGTTTGGCTTTCTGATATTCTCCGACGGATACTTGCAAGCTGCTTTTGTTGTCCTGTATATTTAAATTTTTATTAATCTCATCCAATTCCGTACTTGTTGATAATTCTTGTATTTATTAGTATTTTTTAATATATTAACAAGAATGTTTATAATTATGAACGTCTTTTTATTTTTAAAATCTGATCTTAGATGAAATATAATTTCCTAAAAATTGAATACCCTCAGGATATAAAAGAAATTCAATCATGGATCAAAAAGAACCGGGAGATTGATTCTGCTGTATTTAAAAGTGCAGGTAAAATTGTTGAAAACGTAAAAAAGAATGGCGACAGTGCACTTATTAAATACTGTAAACAGTTTGACGGTATGGAGGTTAGCGATATAAGAGAGCTTGCAGTAAATACTTCAGAATTATTAAAAGCTTTTAAAGACGTTCCGGCAGAATTCCCGAGGCTGGTACGAGCCCTTAATGAAAGTTATGCTAACCTGATGAAATTTCATAAATCCCAGCTTAAAAAAGAATCTGGTCAATGGTTCATTAATCCTCAAAAGGGTGCAAAACTTGGCCAGGTCATAAATCCGGTTGAAAAAGTCGGTTTATATATTCCCGGAGGCAGATACCTTTATCCTTCTTCTGTTTTAATGTCGGCAGTCCCTGCTATTCTGGCAGGAGTAAAAAAGATAGTTGTATGCACACCGCCTCAGAAAGACGGAAGTGTAAACGATATTTTGCTATATCTGTTTGCAAAGCTGGAGATAAACAAAGTATACAGGATTGGAGGTGCGCATGCGGTTGCAGCTCTTGCTTATGGCACCGAAAGTATTGAAAAAGTTGACAAGATAGTCGGACCGGGTAATATTTATGTAACTGCAGCCAAAAAGATGGTATTTGGCACCGTAGGAATTGACAGCCTTGCCGGCCCAAGTGAAATTACGATTATTGCCGATGACCAAGCTGATCCGTCATTCGTCGCGGCAGACCTGCTTTCTCAATCCGAACATGATACTGATGCTAAAAGTATTTTACTTGCAACAAATAAAAAGATAGCGGAAAATACTGTTACTGAAATTTATAAACAAACAGACGATTTGTGCAGAATATATGGCAGCAGGTTCAACAGTAATTTGGTTTATGAATCACTTAAAAAAAATTGCAGGATTATTGTCAATAAAGATTTAAATTTCCTGATTGAAGCATGTAATATTATTGCCCCCGAGCACCTTGAGCTTATGCTGAGTGATTATTGGACCGTTTTAAAATCAATAAGAAATGCAGGGGCAATATTTTTAGGCAGTTATACTCCGGTTGCAGCAGGAGATTACATATGCGGAACAAATCATGTTATTCCTACAGGCGGTAACGCAAAATTTTCCTCGCCGCTCGGAGTTTATGATTTTTATAAAAGGAGCAGTGTTGCCTATTATAGTTATGATGTGTTGAAAAAGGAAAAAAAGCATATTGAGACTTTATCGGATTTTGAAAATTTATTGGCACACAATAATTCAATTAAGGTAAGATTTAAAAATAATTATAAAGAAAGCTAAGAAAGTAGAAAATGGCGGTAAAATTTAAACCCTGGTTAAACCAGCTTCCCGAGTATGTTGCGGGCAGGACAATAGAAGAAATAAAGAAAAAATATAATTTAAAAAATGTTTACAAACTAGCCTCAAACGAAAATATTTTCGGTCCCTGCCGTCAGGTCAGGGATTTTATAAAAAATAACGGTGCCGAAGATATCAATTATTATCCGGATAGCGATTGCAGGATGGTAAGGGAGAAAATAACATCCGTATTTGGCATCTTACCTGAAAATGTAATTCTTGGTAACGGAACCGATCAGATAATTGAAATGATCTGTGATTGTTTTATAAACAAGGATGAAAATATAGTTATTGCCGATCCGACATTCCTGATTTATGAAAAATCCGCACTCAAATGTGGCGGAAATGCCATAAAAATTCCTCTTAAAAATTTCAGGCAGGATATCTCTAAAATGTCAGATTCTGTTGATGTAAAAACCCGGATACTTTTTCTTACAAATCCTCATAATCCTACAGGCACCAATATTACAAAAGAAGAATTCGAAAATGTGATGGACATAATAAGCAGTGATATCCTCATAGTCATGGATGAGGCTTATTACGAATATCTGCCTGAAAGTGATAAGATTGATACAATTGAGTATACTAAAAAATATCCAAACTTGATGACTTTAAGAACTTTTTCAAAGGCTTATGGATTAGCCGGGCTGAGGGTTGGCTATGGGATAGCAGACAGTAAAATAATTTCCGCTTTGAATAAAATAAGACTTCCGTTTAATGTCAGCTCAATTGCTCAAAAAACAGCAGTAGTTGCTCTTGAAAATAGAGGATATGTAAATGATGTCAGGGATAAAATATCAGAAGAGAAAGAAAAATTTTATTCAATTTTTAAAACGGAGGGTATAAAATTTATCAAATCTTACTCCAATTTTATTCTTGTCAAATCGGGAGAAAAAAATGCGGAAATAATAGAAGAACTTTTGCAAAATGGTTTTATAGTAAGACCTGGTGAAAATTTAGGAATTCCGGCTCATATAAGGGTCACTGTTTCAACACCGGAAATTAATGATAAGTTTTTGGAACAATTTGTCAAGATATATAAAAATTATTATTGTTAAAAAATTATTAGAGTAGTTTTAAATAAACTGACCACAAAAAGAAAAAAGAAGAAAGGATTAGTAAAAATGCCAACAGTAATTACAGGAAAAAATACAGAAGTTAAATTTGGACAGGGCTTACCGACAGTTATTATTGCTGAAAGGATAAACCCTACAGGCAGAAAGAGCCTTGCTGAAGAATTGAAGCTTGGCAAGTTGGATATTGTCCAGTCCGATGCCATAAAACAAACCGAAGCCGGGGCTCAAATAATAGATGTAAATGTCGGGGCGGTTAGTGTCAATGAAGTTGAGATGCTGCCCTTGGCCATAAAAAAAGTTATGTCAGTTTGCGACAGGCCGATTTGCATAGATTCTGCAAATCCAAAAGCAATAAAAGCTGCGCTTGAAGTTTATCCATATAAGGCACTTATAAATTCTGTTAACGGCAAAGAAGAATCAATGGAAGAAATATTGCCTTTGGTTAAAGAAAGCGGCTGTGCAGTGGTTTGCCTTACCATGGATGAAGCAGGTATAAAAAATGATGTTGAAGCAAGACTGGCTGTTGCAAAGAAAATTATAAACAGAGCGCAGTCAATGGGAATTAAAAGAGAGGACCTTGTAATTGATTGTCTTGTCATGGCTGCATCGACAGATTCTAATTCTGCAAGAATTACTCTTGAGACCATGAGAAAAGTGGTTGCTGAGTTTGGAGTTGCAACAACTTTTGGTGCATCCAATATAAGTTTTGGAATGCCAAACAGGGAACTGTTAAATATTCACTTCCTTACTATGGGAATAATAAACGGACTGACGGCACCGATAACCGATCCGTTGATTGAAGGCTTGATTCCTGCCATGAAGGCTGCAGATTTTCTTGCAGGAAGAGATTTATACGGTATGAACTATATTTCCGATTATCGGAAAAAATAAGGCACAATTCTTTAATATTTGATAATATTGTATATTATTCGATGTTAAAGAATTTTATGATTTAATAAAATTTTTCATTGAACGGTTTATTTTATTGATTATTTTTTTAATTTTTTATAAGTCTTTATTAAAAAAAGAAAAAAGGAGAAATCAAAAATGGCAAAGGTTGTTTTAAAAAACCTCACCAAAAAATTTGATGACCAGGTAACTGCCGTAAACAACATGAACACAACTATCGAGGACCAGGAATTTGTAGTATTAGTGGGCCCGTCAGGTTGTGGAAAAACGACAACACTGAGAATGATCGCAGGGCTTGAAGAAGCCACTGGAGGTGAAATCTACATTGGAGACAGGTTGGTCAACAATGTTCCTCCCAAAGACAGGGACATTGCTATGGTTTTTCAGAATTACGCTCTGTATCCCCACATGAATGTCTATGATAATATGGCATTCGGACTCAAATTAAGAAAAACTCCAAAAGCTGAAATAATAGCAAGAGTAGAAGATGCCGCAAAAATTTTAAAAATAGAGGAGCTACTGAAAAGAAGACCAAAACAGCTCTCAGGCGGCCAGCGACAACGTGTAGCGTTGGGGCGTGCCATTGTGCGTAATCCAAAAGTATTTTTAATGGACGAACCGCTTTCAAATCTCGATGCAAAGCTGCGTGTTCAGATGAGAACAGAGATTGCAAAACTGCACCAGAGATTGAACGCCACAATAGTCTATGTTACCCATGACCAGACCGAAGCCATGACCATGGCAAGCAAGATTATAATCATGAAAGATGGACTTGTTCAGCAAACCGGGGACCCACAGACAGTGTATGATCATCCCGTGAACATGTTTGTTGCAGGCTTTATTGGGAGCCCTGCCATGAACTTTAATGACGTAACAATAACTGACGATTACAAGCTTGTGAACCCAAAATTTAAAATTGATACTGCAGATAACGTAAGAAAGATAATAAAAGAAAACAATCTTTTCGGCAAAGAAGTTGTTGCAGGAATCAGGCCTGAGGACCTGGAGGATTTTAAGTTTGTTCATAACCCCAGAGAAGGCTGTGTAATAAATGCTCCCGTTGAAGTAACCGAACCCATGGGTGCAGAAATCTACGTGTATATTGATATAAACGGAGTGCTGATTACTGCAAGAGTTAATCCAAGATCAGAAGCCAGAGTTGGTCAAAACATAGAGCTTTATGTTGATGCTGAAAAGCTTCATCTCTTTGATAAACAAACAGAGAAGGCTTATATTTAAAGCAGTAGTATTTTATTTTTGTAAAGGTAAGGCACATAAATAATTTATTGTGCTTTACCTTTACTTTTTATAAAATTATTTACATGTATGAAATCTATGATGTGATAATTTCAGGTGGCGGACCCTCAGGAAGCCTCCTTGGATTTCTGCTTAGCTCTAAGAATATAAACACTTTAATAATTGAAAAAGAAATATTCCCCCGTTATAAAACCTGTGCCGGCGGCATTACCCACAGGGCCCTCAAAATTCTGCCTTTCAATATAGAGGAGGTTATTGAAAAGAGTATATACGGAATATATTTTTCCCAAAAAAACAGGGATATTTGCCTGAAAAGATATGCTGAACCGATAATTTATACTGTTGACAGAAAAAAATTTGATTTTTTTATTGCAGACAGGGCAAAAGACAGTGGCTGCAAGTTTAAATTTGGTGAAAAAGTTGAAAGTTATGATAATTCGGGAAATTACGTAATTATAAAAACCGATAAAAAGAAATATTATACAAAGGTGCTTGCAGGGGCAGATGGTGCCAGGGGCACGGTGCATGGAATAATAACCGGAAACTCAGATATCAAAAAAATCCTGGGATATGAAACAGAAATAAGTTTGAATAATGAAAATGCTGCCAGCCATTTCAGGTGTCCAGACGAATACAAAGATAAAAATGAAAATATTTTTAACTTTAAAGATAATATAAGGCTCGATTTTAATGGAGTCAGAAAAGGATATTGCTGGGTTTTTCCAAAAAAAGACTATTTGTCATGCGGAACAGGTGCGCCTCCATTGTATGCAAAAAAAATGAGGGATTATTTTAAGTCTTTCTTATCAGATTTTTACACAAGCACTGAGGATAAAAGATCCTCCGGCAGCCTAAAGATTAATGCCCAGCACATACCTGTCGGTGATTACAAAACCCCGGTTTGTGACCATAGAGTTTTGACCTTAGGAGATGCAGCTTGCATCGGTGACGGTTTTACAGGAGAGGGACTTTATAACAGCTTCAGGAGTGCATTTATGGCAAGTGAAAGTATTGCAGTGGCTCTTGCAAGTTCTATTTTTAATTTTAGGGATTATGAATCAAAAATAAGAGATAATATTTTCAGGGATATAAAAATTTCCTTAATATTTACTAAAATATTTTTTAACTCTCTTTTAATTTTTTACAAATTGATTAAGAATAATGATAGTTATTTTACAACCTGCTGTAAAATTCTCAGAGGCGATTTAGATTATAAAGATGTGCTTGATAAACTGAAGATTATTAAATATTAAAAATTTCTTGTTTTGTATATTTATTTTTTTAAAATATTTATTTTTAAGAGGTAAAAAATGCCAGAAGGTAAAAATGAAACGGTGATTGTACAAATTTCGGACCTTCATGTGGGAGAATCGGATTTTGTACCAAGCCTGCTAACAAGATGTGTCGATGAGATAAATGAATTAAAACCTGATATTGTAATAATAACAGGTGATCTTACCGGGATGGGTTACAGAAGAGAATATGATACAGTCAAGAATTACATATCACCTATAAAATGTAAAAATCTCATAGTTCAACCAGGTAATCATGATTCAAGAAATGTGGGTTACATGCACTTTGAGGACGTTTTTGGTGAGAGGTTCACTGATTTCAAAAAGGATAATCTCACAATAGTTGCGGCTGATTCAAGCGAACCCGATCTTGATAACGGTCAAGTCGGCAGAGAATATTATAAGTGGATCAAAAATGAGTTCGATAGCTGCCCGGCGGGCAATTTCAAAATTTTTGCAATGCATCATCATTTAATTCCTATCCCGAGAACAGGCAGGGAAAGGAACATAGTAAACGACGCGGGTGACGTACTTGAAGTTCTGGTTGACTCTGACGTCGATCTTGTTCTGTGCGGACATAAGCATGTGCCATATATCTGGAGAGTTGAGGATCTCTATATTCTGACTGCAGGGACCGTTTCAAGTTTAAGACTCAGAGGTAAAATCGAACCTAATTACAATATTATATATCTCAGGGAAGACGAAATAGATGTTTACAGGAGGTTTCCATTTGACAAGTTTGAAAAAATTCTTGGTATTAAAAGACAGACTAAAAAAAACAAACTAAATGATAGATTTACTAAAGAACAAGAAAAATAAAGGTAAGAAGCTCGTAGTTTTAATTGATGGGGAGCATTATCCGCAAATAAATTACGATGCCATAAATATACTGAAAAAAAAATACCCGGGATTTTTTTCAGGAATAATATTTCTGGGAGGAACCGAAAAACTTGTTCTAAACAATCTAGATGATTTTTTTAAAGAAAAAGTTATTACAATAAAAGATCTGGATAGTGATTTTATAAAAGCTCTCGACATATTTAATCCCGATCTTGTTTATGATCTCAGCGATGAGCCCGTTGTAAACTATATTAAACGCATGAAGATAGCCTCTTTTTGCATATTTAAAAAATCTTCCTATATGGGCCCTGATTTTCTATTTGAATATGAAGAAAAAAATATCAAAATCAATAAGTCAAGCATAATGATTATAGGAACCGGAAAAAGAATTGGCAAAACCGCCATCAGCTCTTATGTTGCCAGGAAACTCGCCCCTGCAAATAATGTTTGTATAATAGCAATGGGGAGGGGCGGCCCGGAGCATCCACAGGTAATAAAAGGCAGTCAAACAAACATTACCCCTGAATTTTTATTAAAGCTTAGCAGAAGTGGTCTTCATGCAAGTTCTGACTATATAGAGGATGCTCTTTTCAGCAAGGTAACTACAGTCGGCTGCAGAAGATGCGGAGGTGGTTTCAGCGGGAAATTTTTTTTATCAAATGTCAGAGAAGGAGTAGAAATTGCTGAAAAATTAGATCCTGAAATTATAATTCTGGAAGGGAGCGGCGCTTCGGTACCTCCGGTACAGACAGATTATACAATATGTGTAATTGGTGCAAATCAGGGCTGGGAGAGCATTGTAGGTTATCTGGGTCTTTACAGGATCTTAATGTCTGATCTTGTATTTTTAACCATGTGTGAGGAGCCACTGACTGATAGAAGAAATATAGATTTTCTGGAAAATGAAATATTTAAATATAAAAGTGATATTAAAATCGTTAAATCAATTTTCAGACCCGAGCCTATATACAACATAGAGGGAAGGAAAATATTCATGATATTGACTGCAAAGAATATGATTGAAGACAAAATTAAAGAATACGTTGAAAAAAAGTATAAATGTGAAATAATAAGAATTTCTTTCAATCTTTCAAACAGAGAAAAATTAAAAAAAGAACTTCTTGAATGTAATAATTACGATACCATATTGACCGAACTTAAAGCTTCTTCGGTGGATTTAGTTACTGAATTTGCAGTTGAAAATAAAAAACATATATCTTATATGAATAATGTTCCCGTTATACTGGAAGGCGAGGCCCATTTAAAAGAACTGTTAAAAAAACTGCAGGAAAAAAAGATTCGTGAAGATACGGCTCCTGATAATAAAAATGGATAAAGAAAAAAAAGTATTAAATAGGTAATGATATGGCAGTTGAAAATCCGAACATAAATGTAATAACAATTAAAGACAAAAAGAGTGGTCTTCCGTTTTCAAAGGGAATACTTGCTGCCTCAATTTCTGTTACCGGGCTCGATATTGTTACTTCTCACAAGATTGCTTATGAAATAGAACAGTATCTGATTAATAAAAAGATGGAATCAATTTCACAGGATGAACTTCGCTCAATTGTTTTCAGATTTATAAAAGAACAAGTGAATATTGAATATGCTGAAAAATATTTATTATGGCAGTCTGTAGGCAAACTTAAAAAGCCAATAGTAATCTTAATTGGAGGTGCGACAGGTGTTGGTAAATCCACAATTGCTACCATTCTGGCTAACAGGCTTAACATAACAAGGGTAGCGTCCTCTGATGCGATAAGAGAAGTAATGAGAGCATCTGTTTCTGAAAGATTGATAAGGCCATTAAGGGGTTCATCATATACTGCATATAAAAACCTTACGCTTCCGCCAACCGGAGTTAACCCGGTAATACTTGGTTTCAGGGAGCAGGTCATGGCCGTATCGGTTGGAATCGATGCAATTATCAAAAGAAATATTGAAGAAAAAACCGATATTATTATTGAGGGGGCACATGTTGTTCCGGGTTATCTGGATATTGAAAAATTCAATTCAAAAGCTATAATTCAGCAAATTGTGATTTCTGTTCCCGACAAAGAAATCCTGAAAGAACATTTCACAAAAAGGACCACCGAAACTCAGGGGTCCCGTCCTATCCAGAAATATATCAAACATCTTGATAATATACAGATGATACAAGACTATATTGAAAGTCTTGCAAACGATAACGGTATCAGGATTATTGAAAACCTGGGTCTTGACAATACATTTAATGAAATACTTGAACTGTTGTTTCAAAGAGTCAGACAGGAGTTCAGTAAAATCAGGTCTTTGTGATTATCAGGATTCGCAGCCTTTTTCTATTTTATCGTAAATTTTCTTGTCAAATTCTGAGAATCATTAAGATTCAAGACTGCTTTATAGCTGCCGTTTTCAAATCCGGTATCTTTTTTTGCCAGGGAAATTACTATTTGACCTGAGCCATTGTTCTCGGGTTTTACCA
>Ga0172371_10005852_pt1 | contig 18114 bp, 16 predicted proteins | sample Lak12m_FD_114543 | JGI IMG/M metagenome (GOLD analysis project Ga0172371, IMG submission 114543) | Freshwater microbial communities from Kabuno Bay, South-Kivu, Congo - kab_022012_12m | ecosystem: Environmental > Aquatic > Freshwater > Lake | place: Democratic Republic of the Congo: South-Kivu...
CCAGATGTTACCCAAGATTCGGCCAGGTCCTTGGTATTCGGCATGATTGGCAGTAAGGCGAATAGTGCGTTGTCACCCAACAATTAGGGAATCGGATTGAGCATAAGAATCAAGAATGATCTCTGGCAAGTGGGCGGAACTGGGCTAACTCATCCCGCTGACGCGGCCATCTACCTCGTGCGCTTCGGCGACAAAGCAGCCCTTATCGATGCCGGAACCGGTCGAGGTCACCAGCTACTAATGAAAAACATTTCCGAATGCCTGGAACCGCATGCGCAACTCGAATACCTTCTGCTGTCTCACTGCCACTTCGATCATACAGGCGGCGCCCGGACCGTGAGAGATGAATATGGCTGCCGAATCGTGGCTCATGAGTTGGACGCTATTTATCTCGAATCAGGTGACAACCGTGTGACGGGCGCCGCCTGGTATGGAGCACGCCTCGAACCGTTCACCGTCGATATTCAATTGCGGGGCCAAGAATCGTCCCTTTCCATCGGTAGCGGCACAGTGACGGCCATTCACTGCCCAGGCCACTCTCCGGGCTCGGTCGTGTATACTGCCGAAATTGACGGGCAGCTTATCCTTTTCGGGCAGGACGTTCACGGTCCGCTCCATTCGGAATTGCTTTCCGATGAAAAACAGTATCTGAATTCGTTGGCCAGACTTCTGGACTTGCAGGCCGATCTTCTCCTCGAAGGCCATTTCGGCGTCATCGAAACAGAGAAAGAGGTACAAGCGTTCATTGAGGAGTGGAAATCCCCGGTGGGAGTCACTCATTACGCTATCTTGTACGCCCCCGATGATTGGCGGTAGGGCAAGGTATTGCATTTACTTCCGAGCAACCATAAAATATGGGTCAGGAAATTAAGTGACCTTCAGGGCAGACGGATGATCGGGGGTGGCGAAGAGCAAAGAGAGCCAATTCCACCCGAATTCAATGATCTGAGGCCGACGAATGTTCATGTAATGTTCATTTGAGGTTGTTGTGACCAAATCAAAGGAAAACACAGGGGTTGCGGGATGGCGCCGCGCCTTGTGCGGCATCTGCCCGGCCGGGTGCTGGGTCAGGGTGACCTATGATTCCGCGGGAAAGATGTGTGAGGTGCAGCCGGATGATAGCTCGGAACTGGGAATGATCTGCGAGCTGGGCCGGCAGTCGCCCCAGATAGTCTATTCACCGGATCGGCTGCGTCATCCGTTGTTGAGGACCGGTCCGAAGGGAAGTTATGAGTTCACTCGCATTACGTGGGACGAGGCTTTTGGCATCATCGTCGCAAGGCTCAACTCAATCAGGGAAACCGATGGGCCGGAAGCAGCAGCCATATACACGGGGAGAGGAAGTTTCGAACAGTCTGAGTGCGATGTTTTCCAGCCTCACGGGGTAGCGGTATCTTCCGCGTCGAGCGTCCTCTTCCCCTTTGGGTCGCCGAACACCTTGGGCGTGGGCGCCCTCTGCTACGTATCCTTTGCGATGATCGCTCCCCACGTGACCGCGGGCGGAATGATGATCAATATGTTCTCGGACCTGGAGAACGCGGATCTCATTGTCATATGGGGAGCGAATCCCGCGACCGACTGCCCGCCTCTGGATTTCGCCCGCGTTATGAAGGCCCGGCAGCGGGGCGCGGAGGTCGTGGTGATCGATCCTCGGCGTACGGGCGCGGCAATTGCCACCGACGCCGAGTGGATCCCCATCAGGCCGGGCACGGACGGGGCGCTTGCACTCGGCATGTGTCAGGTTCTCATCGAAGAAGAGCTCTATGACGAGCGCTTTGTTCAGGACTGGACCCGTGGTTTCGACGACTTCGCGAGGTATTGTCAGCACTTTCGCCCGGAGGTCGTGGAGACGATCACTCGCGTTCCTGCCGACGCGATCCGGAGGCTGGCCAGACGCCTGGCCTCGGCAAGGGGCGCCTCCCCCGTCATGTACAGCGGGCTGGAATACAGCGACAGCGGGGTGCAGGCCATTCGGGCCGCGATGACGCTCTGGGCGCTGGCGGGCCAGCTTGACGTGCCGGGCGGCCGCTGCTTCACCATGCGGGAGAACCAGTTCCCCATGAATCGGGAGGGGCATCTGCCCAACCCGGACATGAGAAAGGCCCTCGGCCGCGATCGCTTCCCCGTGTACAGCGCATACCGTGGCGAATCGCATGCCATTTGTCTTCCGGATGCGGTGTTGCACGGGAAACCGTATCCGATCAGGTCGCTCATCGTCGAAGGCGGTTCCATAATCACTGCGTGGCCTCAGCCCCATATCTGGCGCGAGACCCTGGCAGCCCTGGACTTCCTTGTATGCATAGATCGTTTCTTCACTGCCGACGCGGCGTATGCCGACCTGGTGCTGCCGGCCACGACATATTATGAAATTGAATCATACATGGTGTACGGCCCGCTCTTCAGAATCCGGGAACGTGTCGTCGAGCCCGAGGGTGAGGCCCGCCACGGCTTTTTCATTCTTGCCGAATTGGCGAAACGTCTGGGTTATGGGGATCTCTATCCTCAGAGTGAGGAAGCGGTGCTCAGGCATGCGTTGAAGCCCGCGGGGTTTACCCTTGAACAGGTGCGGGCCGCGGGCGGCTTGGCGCGGGTTCCCACGGTGATGATGGAGTACCGCAAGTGGGAGAAAGGCCGGCTGCGATCCGATGGTCGGCCGGGCTTCGAGACCCCGACAGGGAAATTTGAGATCGCTTCGACCATCCTCGAGGAACACGGGTACGACTCGCTTCCGGTGTACACCGAGCCGAAAGAAGGCCCCCTGACGCAGCCAGACCTGACCGAACAGTTTCCCCTGGTGTTTAGTTCCGGATCTCGGGTCACCACCGATTTCCGTTCCCAGTTTCACAATGTGCCCGATCTGGTGAAAGAGCGGCCCGAACCCACGGTCACCATGAATTCCCGGGACGCGGACGACCGCAAGATTGCCACTGGTGACCTCGTTGAGGTGGTCAGTCCCCGGGGCCGGGTCAGGTTTCGGGCGTATGTGACCGATAACATTATGCCGAGTGTGATTGACGCGAGCATGGGTGGAGGAGGTCCTGTAGGGCCGCAAGCATGGCAAGACGCTAATGTCAACGATCTGACCGATCTTCAGCGGTACGACCCCATTTCCGGATTCCCGGTGTACAAAGCTCTGCTCTGCGAAGTGGTCAAGCTTGACGAAACCGCGCCAAAAGCGATCGGCGGTCACTCTGAGGTACATGAGTCGCGAATGGCGGTGAAGGCAGGATCGCGAGCGGCCGGAACGAGGCCGCGCATCTATCTGGATCACAATGCGACCACGCCGCTGGACCCGGAAGTCGCGAAAACCGTGACTGAATGCACCGCTCAATGCTTTGGCAACCCTTCCAGCATTCATACTCCCGGCAATGAAGCCCGATTCAATGTTGAATCGGCTCGGCGGCAGGTCGCGCAATTGCTCAACTGTACCGCACGAAGAATCGTGTTTACGGGCGGTGGTTCGGAAGCAGACAACCTTGCGATCAAAGGGGTCGCGTTTGCACGCCGTAGGATTGGCAATCACATCATCACAACCGCCATAGAGCATCCCGCGGTATTGGCCACGTGCAACTGGCTGGAAGAGCAGGGTTTTCGCGTCACCACGCTCCCCGTGAACCGGGAAGGGTTGGTCGCCTCCAGCGACCTGGAGGCCGCTTTGCGGCCGGACACCACATTGGTCAGTGTCATGGCCGCGAACAACGAGACGGGAGCCTTGCAGCCCATAGCCGAGCTCGCGCATGTGGCCCACAGGCGGGGAGCGCTGTTTCACACGGACGCAGTGCAGGCGGTCGGCAAGATTCCCGTCGATGTTCGAGAGTGGGAGGTGGACCTCCTCACGATTTCGGGCCACAAGATTCACGGACCCAAAGGAGTTGGGGCTCTCTATGTTGGTCAGGGGGTGACGCTGGATCCGCTGGTTCACGGCGGCAAACAAGAGCACGGACTTCGCGCTGGTACGGAAAACGTGCCGGGTATCGTAGGACTCGGAAAGGCTGCTGAGCTCGCAAGTCAAAGGCTCCCTGAAATGGATCGGATACGAGCTTTGCGGGACAGGCTGGAGGAGGGAATAAGGACAATCGTTCCGGACGCCAAACGCAACGGGCCGCTTGAACAACGACTCCCGAACACCGTTAACCTGACTTTGCCCGGGATGCGGGGCGAGTCGGTGGTTCTCGCCCTGGATCACCTCGGTGTGGCTCTCTCGTCGGGATCTGCATGCAGAGCCGGCGCGCCGGAGCCATCACATGCTCTGCTCGCGATGGGACTGTCGGCAGAGGAAGCCCATTGCGCGCTGAGATTTTCGCTGGGCCTGGGCAATACTGAAGAAGAGATCGACCGTACGCTGGCCTTGTTGGGAGAGATGATTCGTGAAACCGCCGCGGGCGTTCGCTTCGTACCTTGTCGTTAGTCAGCGGCGACGGTGGTGAAATTGCTGAACACTCGGTGCAGGCTTCAAGGTCGTAGCTGTGAAAAGGAGCGTAATTATTATGCATGCATCTCCTGCTTTAGCGGAATCCACTGCCCGAAACCGATTCGAAGAAGACGCAACCAACATGATGGCTCAGGATGTTCTGAAAGGACTCATGGCCGATCAGAAATATATTCCGAGCAAGTACTTTTACGACACGCGTGGATCGAAGCTCTTTGAAGTGATATGTAATCTTCCGGAATATTATCCCACGAGAACGGAGCTGCGGCTGCTCTCGACTCATGCCAAGGATATCGTGCGCGAGCTCCGACAGGGCGATCTCGTAGAATTGGGCGCCGGCGCCAACTGGAAAATCCGGATTCTGCTCGATGCCCTGGTCCCGTCGCGTAGGACCGACGTGCGTTACGTTCCTGTGGATGTCTGTGGCCCTGCCTTGCTGGAGTCCGCGGCTCAGTTGAGAACCGTGTACCCGGAGGTGAGGGTCAACGGAATTGTGGGGGATTTCACCCGCGACCTCCACAGGCTGCAATCGGATCGCCGCAAGGTAGTTCTGTTCTTCGGCAGTACCATCGGTAACCTGGACGAGGGGGAGGCATTGTCCTTTCTGCAAGCAGTGGCAGCGATGCTCAATCCGGGTGATCGCTTTCTCCTCGGACTGGACATGGTTAAACCGATCGAAATCCTCGAGGCGGCGTACAACGATTCCCGAAACGTGACTGCCGAGTTCAACAAGAACATATTGCTCGTCATCAATCGTGAGTTGCGTGCGACCTTCAATCCTGCCAACTTCGATCATGCTGCATTTTTCAATGAAAAGGGGGAACGAATCGAAATGCACCTTCGAGCGCGGAGGGACATTTGCGTGGATGTTAGAGCCCTAAGAACCTCCGTTGCGTTGAAGAAAGGGGAGACTATTCGAACGGAGATTTGCCGCAAGTTCCGTCGGGATGGCGCAGAAAAGATGATTCGTGACGCGGGCATGGCAGTGAGCCGTTGGTACACCGATCCGAAAGGTTGGTTCACACTGCTCGAGGCGGTTCTCGACCGGCCGTGACTCCGCCGCATCCGTGATCACCATAAGGTCTCGAGCGAGACGAGCTGTCTCTCACGTGCCTTCATCTGAACCCATCCGACGCACGCTCATACGCCTGTCATCTCACCCCGGCAAAATGTAGTGCCAAGAAAAGGTATGGACCACGGTATCCGTGGCATATCACAAGGCTATATTTTGCGAACTGTCGAAAATCCGCCAAACGTGGTATGATGTCTTCGCACATCGGATTTTCCCACTTTGGATATACATGAACAATGGATTACACCTCAGCCGCACCCACGATCACTGAAATTCGCCAGGCAGCGGAGCGCATAAAGCCTTACGCTCACCGCACGCCGGTGATTACCTGCGCCGGCCTCGACCGTCAGGTGAGCGCTCACGTCTTTCTCAAATGCGAAAACCTCCAAAAAGTTGGGGCGTTCAAGTTTCGCGGCGCATGCAACGCGGTTTTCTCGCTCCCCGAATCCGATGTGGCGCGAGGCGTGGTGACACACTCATCGGGCAACCACGCCCAGGCGCTCGCACTGGCGGCTCGGCTGCGTGGGATTCCGGCACACATTGTGATGCCCCATAACGCACCAGCGGTGAAAAAAGCGGCAGTAGCAGGCTATGGCGGCAACATCACCTTCTGCGAGCCGACACTCGAAGCGCGGGAATTCGTCCAGGCACAGGTGATTGCCAAAACCAGCGCGATTGCTGTGCACCCGTACAACAATTATCAGGTCATCGCGGGACAGGGTACGGCAGCGCTCGAATTATTGCAGGAAGTCCCGGACTTGGATGCGATCCTTGCGCCGGTGGGTGGCGGCGGGCTCATAAGCGGTACGGCAATCGCGGCCACGGAGCTCTCTCCTCGCATCCGGGTCATCGCCGGAGAACCGGAAGGAGCCGACGACGCGTTTCGCTCGCTCGCGGCGGGAAAGATCGTCCCTTCGGTCAATCCGCAGACCATCGCCGACGGGCTGCGGACTTCGCTCGGGGAGCTCACGTTCCCAATTATCCGGAAACGTGTGGAGCAGATTGTGACGGTGAGCGAGGCGGGCATTGTGGATTCCATGAAGTTCGTGTGGGAACGCACAAAAATCGTCATCGAGCCTTCCGCAGCCGTGTCGGTGGGCGTGCTGTGGGAGCGCAAAATAGACCTGACCGGTCTTCGCGTGGGCGTAATCCTTTCGGGCGGAAACGTGGATCTGGATTGGCTGCCGTGGCAGAGTCGAGCATCGGCCGTCGAATGAACGCAACGCATGCGCCACAGTCCATAGGAGTTGTTGCAAAACCTCCCCGAGCCTCATAATTACGGTAGGGCCGCTTCGAGAAGCGCCCGGATTTCGGGCGGTTGCCGAATCGCGCCGTACAAATTCCCGATACGGTTGCCCGAGTTATTGAGGTTTTGCAACCACTTATACGCAAATGCCCGATGATTCCTCATTACTGCGGATTGTTCTCTTCAAGCGGCTTCCTTCATCCTGGCATAGTCGCAGGCGCGGCGAATCTCGTCCTTGAAGGTTTCGTAGTCCACGGCCAGCCCGTTGAGGTAAGCGCTCCATCCCGCGCTGGACTTGGCATAGTGGACCGCGTCTTCGATTTCCGCGTCCGTTGCCCCGTTCAATTTCGCCAACTCCGTGTGATAGAACACACAGTAGCGGCATTTGGTGACTGCGGCTATCCCCAACCCGATCAGCTCACGATACTTGTTCGGAACCGGTCCTTCATCCATTTGAACCCGTTTGAAGAGCTTCCATTCAAGTTCCAGCGACGGATCCGGCATTTCCTTCACAAAGCTCGGGACCAGGCCGAACACTTCTTCCACTTCCGCGTATACTTCGTCTCTCGTCATGGTCTTCGCCCTTTCTCCGGTTAACAATTTCGTACGCGGCGGACGTCTAAATCACTTCTGCCCGCCTGATTTTTCCCTGCAATTCCCGATTACTCTCCGGCCGTCAACCAAGGAGAGGGACGCGGCGCACCGTGTCCCTCTCCTCTCAAAGCCGGCAATGTTCCCGGCTTGTGTGACTCATGGGTCATTGCCGTGACCGTAAGGGGAAAAATATCATTGAACCCCTCCGGCCTGACGGACATTCTCCCACCCCATTCTCGTTCTTATTGTTCAGATGCAAATCCCGGGAGAAGGATTCAGAACTGTGAGCCGGGGAACAAATCTTGCTCGACCGACTCGACGATCTTGACGAAAACCTCCGGGTACTGTCATGTGGGGGATCTTGAATTACCATCCGGGAGCGTCCCCATGGCCACGAGAAGGATAAGTGCAAAGGAAGCGGTCGCGGACATCCGTGCAGGGATGAAGGATTCCGCTCTCATGATCAAATACCGTCTGTCACCGGAAGGACTGCAAGGCCTGTTCGACAAGCTGGTCACCGCGGGATTCATCGATATGGGAGAGATTCAAAGCCGAATGCCCGGTTTCCTGGGGACCGTCGCCATATTCGACCCCATTAGTCAGCTCGAAAAAACCGGAGCTCAGGAAGGCTCGCAGACGGCCAAACGCAAATCTGCGGCCATCAACGCCCAGGAGGCGGCCAGGGACATAAGATCCGGGATTGACGACTCCGCGCTCATGGAGAAATACCGACTCTCCTCTCGGGGACTCCGCAGCCTGTTCGAAAAACTCGTCGCGGTCGGCGTGATAACGCAGGCCGACCTTGACCGCAGGAGACTTGGCATCGACACCACCGTTGACCTGAAAGAAGACATGCTCAGCCTCAGCGCGGCCCTTCGGCACTGGGGATACGGGAAATCGGGGGAATCGACCAACGGGACGGGGCCTCACGTGCAGAAGCCCGAAGTCCGGGCTCCTGTCGAAAGGGATCGACCGAGACCGGCCGTTCACGAGGAGAGAAAGCCGGAGACGACCAACGAGGCTACGGTTCCTCCGGCGGCCGAGCCGGATTGGTACGACCGAATCCCCTTGGTAGTACTTCTCCTGATCGGTCTCTTTCCGCTGGGGTTCTACGCCTTGTACCGCAATTCCTCGCTCTCCGGCGGGGTCAAGGCATCCATGCTTTTGTGCTGGGGAGTCCTGGCTGCAGCGTTCATAATTGGCGTCGGCAAAATCCTCTGATGTCCGGTTGGCGACTCTCCTCGAATTTCGCGGAACTTTGTTAGGCATGACAACAGCCAAAACAAGTCCCGCGTTCTGAGCGGGATCACACCGGAGGACGCAGAGAACGGAGAGATTTGAGGCGACGATCTTCTCAGAGTGATCCGCAGATTCTCACGGAGAACGCAGAGATTTGAGGCGGCGACGTGCTCTGAGGATTCTGCGTTCTCTGCGGTAAACTCTTTCCTGGGAAAGTTCCCGCAATTGTCAACGCGGGGAACTATGGAATGGGATCGCTCCGAAACAACCATGAAGCCACACACCCAAGACCCGGACGCGCCCGCGTCGGCGAACCCGTTGGAGCGTACTCCTGCACCGAGCGAAGTGCTCCTCGGCGTCCATATGTCCATCGAGGGCGGCTTACATCTGGCGATCAGCAGGGGGGAAGCCCTGGGATGCACGGCAATCCAGATCTTCACGAAGAATGCCTCCCAGTGGAAGACGCCTCGTCTGCACGATGACATGATCGAAAATTTCAAACGTGAACAGCGCCGTACCGGAATCATGGTGATTGCGCACGACGCGTACCTCATCAATCTCGGTTCTCCCAGCCGGGAATTGCTCGAGAAATCGCGCGCGGCCTTCCTCGATGAGATGGAACGCGCGGAACAGTTGGGCATTCCCTATCTGGTGATGCACCCAGGCGCGCACACGGGCTCGGGGGAAGAAGCAGGATTGGGTACGCTGGTGCGCTCGTTCGATCGGTTGTTAAACGATACTTCGGGATATGCGGTCAAGATCCTCGTTGAGAACACCGCGGGCCAAGGCACCGCGCTCGGCTACTCATTCCCGCAGTTGAAGCGCCTTGTGGAAGATACTTCTCAGCCGGAGCGCATGGGCGTCTGCTTCGACACGTGTCACGGTTTCGCCGCGGGATACGACTTGCGTGACGGGAGAGCCTACGAGCGTGTCATGGGGGAATTCGACGAGATCATCGGTCTGGATCGCCTCAAGGCGCTGCACCTCAATGATTCCAAGAAAGGCCTGGGCTCGAAAGTGGATCGCCACGAGCACATCGGCTTGGGCATGCTCGGCCCGGAGCCCTTCCGTCTGATCATGAACGATCCTCGCTTGCCCAGCCTTCCGAAAATCCTCGAGACTCCGAAATACCGCGAAGGCAGGGATATGGACCCTGTGAACCTTGCACTCCTCCGGGAATTCGTCCACGGCTGAACGACCCGTCCCGGCCACAAAACAAGCCAAAACTTGATAAGAGACTCTGGCGCAGCAATCGATTTTCGGGTAAAATCGTCAGGAAAGACGAGGAAGGCGGAACAAGAGTGAAATCGGGAATGATCATACTGAAAACCGCTCGCGAAATCCAAATCATGAGGGAAGCCAACCGCATCGTGGCCCAGATCCTCGAGCGGCTGGGAGAAGTGATACAGCCGGGAGTCACGACCGGCGAGCTCGATAAGATCGCGGAGAAATTGATTCAACAGGCCAAGGCCAAGGCCGCGTTCAAAGGGTACCGCATGAGGAACCAGAAGCCCTACCCTGCATCGATCTGTTCGTCGGTGAACGAAGAGATCGTGCACGGCATCCCCGGTCCGCGCGTCCTCAAAGAGGGCGACATCGTCGGCGTGGATGTGGGGGTCGTATTCAAGGGGTTTGTCGGAGACGCGGCCCGAACCTATCCCGTGGGAGAGGTCTCGCCACAGGCCACGAAACTGCTGGAGGTCACGCGGGAGTCCCTGTACAAGGGCATTGCAGAGGCCGTTGCCGACAAGCGGCTGCAAGACATATCCGGCGCGGTGCAAAGACATGTGGAAGCGAACGGCTTCTCTGTCGTCCGCGACTTCGTGGGCCACGGCATCGGCAGAAAGATGCACGAACCTCCCCAGATCCCCAACTACGCGGGAGTAGGCTGGAACCCTCGCCTTCAAGTTGGAATGGCTCTGGCCCTCGAACCCATGGTGAACGAAGGAACGTGGCGCATCAAGCTCCTGGATGACGAATGGACCGCGGTGACTGCCGACGGCAGCCTGTCGGCTCATTTCGAGCACTCCGTGGCCATTACGGACAACGGCCCGCTCATTCTGTCGGAACTATAGTGGAGCGCATTGAAAGGAATGGAAAACCTCAAGCTGATCGCGAGGAAGGCTGGAGTTGATTTTGACAAATGCGCTCCGCTATCGTGTCGGCCATAACTGTGAGATTCCGAGAGGCTGTGGACAGGATCGCCACATGGTCATACGACCTGGCGTCACGAAGCTTCACTGGCTCTCCCGTGTGTGAAGAGTGCCGCGAATTTCAATGAGCGGCACTGTATGAGTGCCTCTCGCGGCACGTACATAGTATCGAGGTCTTGAACCGTTTGACGGCCGATCGTCCGGAATCCACGGCGGTCCGTCCCGACATCTTTGACGTTCCATGGCGTGACACTGACTCATGATCAATTCACCCGAGCCCGACCAATTGAAGCGACTGAAGCGGTACGACATCATCCGGCCCGTTGGCGAAGGAGGTATGGGCAAGGTCTATCTGGCCATGGACAAGATTATCCGTCGTCCGGTGGCCATCAAGGTCTTTTCCATCGAAACCCTGCCGGGAAGCGGCCCCGCCAAGGAGAAGGTCATGCGGGACTTCTTCCTGGAAACCCAGACTGCCGGCGCTCTCCTCCATCCCAATATTGTGGTGATGTACGATGTGGGCAAGAAGGGCGACTTGCTCTACATGGTCATGGAGTTTGTGTACGGCAAGACCATCCTCGAACACCAGCGGGTCTCGTCTTTCAACGTCAAGAAAGCAGTGGAGCTCGTGTACGAGCTCGCACTCGCACTGGATTACGCCCATTCACAGGGAGTCGTGCATCGGGACATCAAGCCCGAGAACGTCATCCTCTCCGTTCAGGGAATCCCCAAGATCACGGACTTCGGTATTGCCAGGTTTCGCAAACATCTCAAGGGACAGCGCCTCGCCCTCGTGGGCTCTTCGCGGTTTATGGCCCCTGAGCAGGTACTCCGGCGGGAACAGGATCATCGGGTGGACATCTACCAGATGGGAGTGCTCCTGTTCGAGCTCCTGACCAGGCAAGTAGCTTTCAAAGGCGGGAATTCCGAAGAGACCCTCACGAGAATTTGCACCGAGCCGCCCCCACCGCCCGGGAGACTCAATCCTCTCGTTCCGCCGGAGCTCGATGCCATCGTCCTGCAATGCATGGAGAAGACACCTGCGAAACGATTCCCCACCGCGAAGCACCTTGCGGATGCCCTTGCCGATGCGCTGAGGTCGGGAATTCACCCCGGCATGGCACCGGACCGGGAATGGGCAAAGACCCTTCGGAAATTCGAAATGTTTTCGTTGTTCAGCACCGAAGAAATCAAGGAACTTATCAAGGTGGGGGACTTCGTCACCTGTCCCGCGGGCACGTACATCATCGAGGAAAACGAATCCGATTCGAACTTTTTCGTGCTCATTGAGGGCAACGTCACGGTGATCAAGCGGTCTCGCGTGCTCACGGATTTTCTCCCCGGAACGTGCTTCGGAGAGATCGGCGCCTTTGCACGACGGAAGCGATCGGCCGGGGTTTTGGCCAGAACCGACTGCCGGCTCCTTCGGATTAACGCACTGCTCTTCAAGCAGCTCGACCCGCTGCTCCAGCTCAAGATGCTGCACATCCTCGTGAGGAATCTCGCGGGCCTCGTCATGTCGCTGGACAGCGAGATCATGGAGCTCACCGGAGGTGAGGCGAAATCGCATGCTCCGACCGTCTGCCCGATGTGCGGGTTCGACAACAAGACGCCCATCGAGGTCTGCCCACGCTGCGGGGGGATACCTTCGGCCTCTACCGGAAACCAGCGGACCCCGACGCCGCTGGAGACCGAGCTCCTTGAGACTGGACCCACCGGTTCTGGCGATACCGTCCCGCTGACCGCTGAATTGCCCGTACAGGAATAACGGGCAGGATGATGCTGCCTCAAAACGTGATTCCGGGTGGTAATCATGTTAGGGAGACCGCCCAAACCTGGCTCCGGGTGGCCCGAACGCTATACGTCCGGGCGCCGAAGGCACAGGAGGTCCGTACGTCTTGTCGGAGACACCCATTCCCATTGGAGAGCCTATGGATGATCCTTGTCGTCTATTCGCGGGAAAGCGGATCACGGTGATGGGCCTCGGGCTGTTGGGCCGAGGTCTTGGAGACACGCTCTTTCTCGTTCAATGCGGGGCTCGGGTGACGGTCACGGATCTCAAGACCGCGGACCAGCTCGCGGCCTCGGTGGCGAAGCTCGACGGCCTCCCCGTCGCGCTGAAACTGGGAGGCCACGACGAATCGGACTTCATCCACGCGGACATGATCCTCCGCAACGCGGACGTGCCTCGCTCGTCGCGGTTTCTGGGCATTGCCGAGGCTCACGGCGTTCCGGTGGAAATGGACGAGAGCCTCTTTTGCAAGCACTTCAGCGGAACGGTCATCGGCGTCACCGGCACCCGGGGAAAGACCACCACCACGACGCTCGTGCACCGAATGATGCAGGCTCACGGCAGGCGGGCCCATCTTGCGGGCAACATCATGGGAAAGGCCACCCTCCCCTTGCTGGCCGAAGCGGGCCCGGATGACACCGTGGTGCTGGAACTGTCGAGCTGGCAGCTCCAGGGATTTCACGATTCCCGCATTTCCCCGCACGCCTCGATCTTTACGAACGTCTATCCCGATCACCTGAACCGGTACGACGGCATGGACGACTATATCCAGGACAAGAAAGCGATTTACCTCTACCAGCAGGATGGCGATTTCTGTGTTTTCAACGGCGATCAGCCCGAAACCGCAGCCCTCGCCGCAGAAGCGCCCGCGGGCCGGGAATTTTTCCGGTCGAGCGATGTCCCGGCCGACTGGAACGTGCGTTTGCCTGGAGCGCACAACCGGGAAAACGTGGCAGCCGCGCTCTGCCTGGTCCGAAAACTGGGAATCCCCGACCCCGCGATCCGTTCGACCGTGGAGGTGTTCACCGGCGTGGAGCACCGACTCCAGTGGTTGGGAGAAAAGGACGGGGTGGGCTTTGTGAACGATTCCACGAGCACCACGCCGGTCGCGGGCAGCGCTGCCCTGAATTCATTCCCCGGCCGAGAGATCCTCCTCATTGCCGGAGGTGCGGACAAGAAGCTCGATCTCATGCCCTTCGCGGCCGCTGCGGCATTGCGAGCCCGCCGGATAGCCCTCTTGCGAGGAGAGGCCACGCCGGAGCTTTCCCGCGGCATCGTGGCCTCGGGCGGGGAGCAGAAGATCGTCGGCCTCTTCGATGACCTGAAGGCCGCGGTGGCTCGCCTTATGACCGAAGCTGAGGCGGGTGACGTGGTGCTCTTATCGCCCGGATGCGCCTCGTTCGGAATGTTCCAGAATGAATTTGATCGCGGGGAAACCTTTGTGAGGATTGTGCGGGAGATATTGACCGAAGACAGCTCGGGGCACGTCAACGGTGCTTGACGGCACATGCTCCCTCGGGAGGGATGTTTGCGTTTGATGATTGGAATAGAATGGGGTCCAATCAATGAAAGTTCGCTTCTATCTTGACCCGGAAACGGGAATACCTCATACTTATCGTCATGGAGTCACTGAGGAGGAAGTCACAGAAGTCCTCAGCGGGGCCGGCGAAGACCGCGAAGGGCGGGAAGGGTCGCGTGTGGCTCTGGGACAGACTCAGTCCGGCCGATATCTTCGGGTGATTTATGTACCCGATCCCGACAGGGAGAGTGTGTTCGTGATCACCGCATATGAGTTGCGAGGAAGACCACTGACAGCTCATAGACGGCGTTTCCGTCGGAAAGGAAGACAATGAGAGAGAGCCGATTTCCGCCAGGGTGGGATGAAGAGCGGGTAAAGAAAGTGCTTCTCCATTACGAGGAGCAAACAGAAGAGGAAGCGGTTGCGGAGGACGAAGCCGCCTTTACGGACAGGACGCAGACCGTGATGCAAGTGCCTACTGCTTTGGTTCCGGCAATTCGTGAGCTCCTTGCAAAATATGAAGCGGAGTTGAACAGAGATAAAGAGAATCGGAATTATTCGCTTGGCAACGAGTGAGGCTGTCATTGCGAGGGCGTAAGCCCGTGCCAATCTCCAAACAGCAGGAACAGATCGCTTCGTCGCTGCACTCCTCGCAATGACACTGCTCTTGGGGGTTGCTTCTTTGGCAACGTTAGAATTCTGAAAAGAATCCCTCATCCTCCAGGGCCATCGCTGCGTCGAACGGGGGAAAAGGCCGCAACCAAGACACCAAGCCCCCTACAAATTATCGATTCACGGTCTTGGCGGGTCGGTACCGTGCGACGGGCCCTGCGGAGTCCTCTCCGGCTACGGAAACGTCCCTGGCGCTCAACGTTTCTGCGGACACGGCCCTATCGGGCGCGGTCAGATAGCTGATGCTGCGGCCCGCAGCGTACCCACGTTTCTGCACCTTTACGCACATCATATACTTTCCTGCGCAAGGAACCTTCCAGTTGGCGATGAATTTCCCCTGGGAGTCGGTGTAACCCCGGATATTCCACAAGCCTGGGAAACACCCCGAGGTCTTCCAGTCCAGGGGATAGAAATCCAGCATCACCTCGCCGTGACTTACCCTCGTCCCGTTGGCCTCGGCCTGCACAACGATCTCTGACTGCTCGCCGGCTGTCACGATCGGGGTCAAGGCCTGGACCTGCACCTCGATAGACCCCGTTGAAGATGAGTTGTCGTAGTTCACCCACGCCAGTGCCGCGACTCCCAGGCACAGCGCCATCACTCCGAAGGTTTTCCCTGCGGCTTTCATAGCTTCCCCCCCTATCGTCGTTTCCTTTGCAGTCCATGCGCTCCAGGTCGAGCCTGTGGCTGCATGGAAGTTCGGCCCCTTTGCTCCCTCGTGTTGCTCTCGCTCTTAACTATTCGTGGAGGTGAACCGGATGTGACAAGAAAAATGAAGGTCGGCTTAGCTCAGTGATATTACGATGGAATCCCATTCGTCCACTGCGACTTCTCCGTCGAGCCAGGAAAGAACCGACCGCCGAGTCGCCGGGTTGCCAAGATATCAGCTTGATAATCCATGAATTTCTTGGTCCACTCGTGCAGTGGAGGTTTGCTTCCTCCCTCCTTTTCCCGAGCCCTGGGCCTGCCGCATATAGTCCGCTGCTACCGTGTACTTTCCGATCCTGGAAAAGTCAGCATAAGAGGCTGGTATGATAGGACACATTGGGATGGGTGGTTTGCCTGTGTTTGGTTGGCGATGGGAGCAGGGCACGGAATTCACCCCAGCGAGTGGCAGCAGCTTGTTCGCCAGTGCCAGTCTACCTACTCACAATCACCCATCTGATACGGGGGTGCAACCGAGCCCCTCGCTTAGCCACGGGGTGGAGCACCCAACCGTTTTCCGTCAGTTCTATCATCTCATTATCCCTTTACGACTCAAAGGAGGTCTCCTAATGACAATGTATGGTCCTCTGGAAACGCAGAATTTCAGGCACTGGGCCCTCGACTTCCAGGACTCCATGGCACCGCAAAGGATAGGAGTCTGGGAAAGCGCACCAAACCTCATTTTGACCAAGTCGAGAGACGAAGGGGAGTACCCTGCCGGTGCTGATTGGAGGGTCACCACTGTGGCACAGGATGGCGACTCCCTGACCGTTACGCTTGAGGCAACCGCGAAACAATATGCGGGTTGGTACCTGGATTTCGACAATGATGCTGGGACGGATCGTAGTTCCGGGTACACCATACGTAATTGTTGACGTTGAAGGCCAGGGAGTATTGAGTGGGTATGGGACAAATTACAGGAGCGGTCGTTCCGGTCTGCCCACGCCCCTCGTCACCACAGGAAGCAACCGGCAGAAGCGTTCTTCCGCTTGACACCGCGGGGGCCATGGGCCACCATGGGACAAGACGGGGACAACCCCGCGGCCGAAGCTGGCGACGCTCAAAGGGATGGGAACGCGCCGCTTGAGCATACACTGCCCCGATGTTGTGAGAAAATCGGTGGTGAATCAATGAGTGCGGGTGCACCATGCAAGATTATCGAATCGAAACAGAAGTCTCGGACGATGGATCGCTTATCATCAAGAATTTGCCCTTTTCTGCAGGCGAAAGCGTCGAAGTCATCATCCGCAGTCGGACGGCGGAGGATGGCCAGGGGAAGCGTTATCCTTTGCGCGGGAAGCCCATTCGATACGTTGACCCCTTCGGCAGTGTTGCGGAAGAGAATTGGGAAGCTCTGAGATGATCGTGCTCGATACACACATTTGGGTGTGGTGGGTACACGGTGATGCACACCTCAGCAGGACCCAGATGGAAATTATTGAAGCCAACGAAACTGAGATGATCGGAGTAAGCGCGATCAGTGTCTGGGAGATCGCCAAACTCGTTGAGTACGACCGATTACAATTGCCCTGTCCGTTGCACGAATGGTTTGATGAAGCTTTGGCATATGCGGGTATTCGACTGATCGAACTCTCGCCGGAGATAGCTATAGAGTCGTGCGGACTACCAGGTGAGTTCCACCGCGATCCCGCAGATCAGATTATCGTTGCAACAGCCAGAATATTCCGATGCCCGCTCGTCACACGCGACAGCAGGATACTCACGTACCCGTATGTAACGACTGTGGCATGAAGGAACGTTACCGTTCACCGCGAGCTTAGGATTCCTCACCCCCTGCCCCCTCTCCAAGGCTGGAGAGGGGGTTCCGGTTCCCCTTCTCCATACTTGGGGAAGGAGTTAGGGGATGGGGACACGGACACGGCGCTCGCTGACTCTTTCATGGAACGATCCCGGTGAACGCTTACACTACGCGATACATTTATTGGCAGGACGAGGACATGTGGCTGGGGTACATCGAGGAGTTTCCGGACTATATGACGCAGGGAAAAACCCTGGAAGAACTTCAAGAGAACCTGAGAGATATCTACCAGGACCTTTCGTGAGGCAAGATTCCGGGGGTTCGTCATGCGGCCGAACTGCAGATCGCACGAAACGTCTTGGAGGTGGTTGCAAAACCTCTCCCGGTCACACGGTGACGGTACGGCGCGCTTCGAGAAGCGCCCCAAAATCCGGGCGGTTCCCGAACCGCGCCGTACAAAAATCCGAAGCCGTGGCACGCGTTGACGAGGTTTTGCAACCACTTGTAACCAATCAGGAAAGGAATAGATTTCTCTACACTCGCTGCGTCCTCTGCGTCTCCGTGGTGAGCTCTTCCCCGGACTCTATCCCTCACCGGCCAGGAACGACGCGGCGGCAAGGGAGAGAGCGTTGTTTTCCTCACCGATCATGCCGGCTCTGGCGTCCCGGAACATCTTCTCAACCGGGTACTCCGTGCTCAAACCATATCCTCCGAGTATTTGAATCGCTTCACTGGCCACCTTGAACGCTGTTTCGGTGCAATATACTTGCGAAGATGTGGCGTGTAAGGACGACCCCGGCGGATTGGCCGCGTTGTGAAGCGCCACGCGCCTGGCTCATCTTCTACAGTGCATCGCGAAAAGTTATGAGGTTTCAAGATGTTATTAGGCCGCGACAAATCTGTGGCACCAGGATCTTGAACCCGAGCAACCCGA
>Ga0172371_10005853_pt1 | contig 18111 bp, 11 predicted proteins | sample Lak12m_FD_114543 | JGI IMG/M metagenome (GOLD analysis project Ga0172371, IMG submission 114543) | Freshwater microbial communities from Kabuno Bay, South-Kivu, Congo - kab_022012_12m | ecosystem: Environmental > Aquatic > Freshwater > Lake | place: Democratic Republic of the Congo: South-Kivu...
ATGTTACTCTCTCAGAATGCCAACCTTTGGCTACTCGATGAGTTTACAGCAGGACTGGATAATGAAAAATCTGAAGCTTTTACTGAACTGGTTTTAAAACACTCCGGGAAAACTTCAGATAACCCAAAGACAATTATCTTTGTGGAACACAAAGCCAATATAATCAATCAATTAGCAAAGCGAATAATTAATCTTAAAAGTTTATAATATGAAAACAAGAATGAAACAACTTGCAATAGTGCTTCTGGCACTTCTTTTCTTTGCAGCATGTAATAATGCAAAGAATGATAAGGATGTGATAAAGATTGGGGCGATTTTGCCATTGACAGGAAAACTTTCCACCATGGGTGAATTTGAAAAAAATTCACTTCAGTTGGCCCTTGGTAAGATTAATAACAATGAGGATAGGATAAAATTGATATTTGAAGATGGCAAAGGAAATCCTAAAGATGCAGTAAATGCTGCAAAAAAACTACTTGAAATTGATAATGTTGATATCATTATAACTTCAACAACTGGAGCTTCATTAGCAGTGGAGCCTATAGTTACGGAAAAGAAAAAAAATATGATTGCATTTTGTATGGATCCAGATATTGCTAAAAAATCTGATTATGTAGTAAGATATTATATAGGAATAAATGAAGAAGCTTTAGGTATAATGAATTACTTTAATGCAGGTGATTTCAAAAACAAAAGAATTGGATTTCTTTATGGAAGAGTACCTGTGTGGGATAAAGTAATCAATCAGACATTTGAACCATTTTTCAAGAGCAAGAATATACAAGTTAAATTTAATGAATCATATGAAATTAATGAAGCTGATTTTAATTCAATAATTACCAAATTGAAAGAGGCTAATGTTACAGATCTTATTTTGCTAGGCTATGGTTTTGAATATCAAAATATATTTAAAAGTCTTTCTGAAAATAATATTTTAGGAACATTCAATATTATAGGTGGATGGGGATTTCTCTACACGCCTGTTGATAAAAGTTTGCTTGAGGGAATTTATGTTTCAGGACCAGATTATGTTTTTGAAAATCAAGAGTTAGCCAAAGATTTTTCTCAAGATTATTTTAATAAATATGGAGTTTCACCTAATTTCGATGCTGCCTTTGCATATGAAGTCCTAATTTCATTAAATAATAACTTTAATAAGTCAGATCTTTTGACTCCAATAAAGAAACAACTTACCTCAAAGGGAAAAATAAAAGGAGTGGTTGGCAACTATTATTTCAATGAATCAGGGGAAATGATTGTCGAAACAAGTCTTGGAATAATTAAAAAAGGAAATATCGTTTCAGTAAAATAATTAATGAAAATGAAAGTATTTGAAATCACTCATAACACTTCAGAAACATCTATAAATGGCTTTGACATTAGGATAGTTCCCTATGAAGAAATTCACAATATACGCCTAGAAGACTTTAAGAAATTAGTTAAAATTATTGACCCACAAGATAATGATATCATACTTGATGGGGGTGCTGGATATGGAGCTGTTTCTCGTGAAATCTTGTCCGAAATTTCAATAAATAAGAAATTGAACTTGTACCTACTAGATATTAGCCCTGTACAATTGCAACGTGCAACTGTTGAACTTAATAGATATTTCGATAATCATATTGAAAATGTAAAAATTAACTTTGTACATGATTCAATTGTTCACCCGCGTTGTCAGGATTCTTTCTTTGATAAAGTAGCATGTAAAATGGTAATACACGAAATCTCCAAGGGTAATCAACAATTGGCTATTAATGAAATACACAGAATTCTTAAAAATGAAGGAAAATTCGTAATATGGGATTTAATGCTTAATGAAGAAATTCAGCCTTTTTTTCAAAGTGTAATTCGAAAGAAGGATGAATTGGCAGGGTATAAATATCTCGCAAAGCAAAGATACTTTCTAAGAGAAGATGAGTGGATTGAAATGCTAGTTGCTTCAGGTTTTAAGAAAATAAATAAAGAAGCTGATATTAGCTATGAATTACATTCATTAAATAGATTGAAACATGAATTCAACGATGATATGAGAAAATTGGATGAATGGCATGATTTTATCAGATACGAGGCAAAGAAAATTACAAATAAGACTAAAGAACAAATTGGTTATTCCGATAATGGGAATGATATTGTTTTCAATCCTCCTAAATTTATCTACTCAGCTCAAAAATAAGTGATTGAAATATAAACAAAATAATGAGTATTACAGAAAATCCATTTCATGAATAACCTATAATAGTGCTTAACTTATGAATGATTTCAATCGGAAATTATCTAAGATATTTGACCTTGATTTATTTCAAAACGAATTGCAAGATATTAATTTAAGGGTTGATATCTTTATTAAGTCTATTGAGGAATTTTGTGATATTGATTTCCTTCAAACTAATACTGTACTTATTATACCAACACGATTTGCTAACGAATATGAATTTTTCGATGATATTTTGCTTTTAGGAGCACCTTGTTACTTTTACGATAAAGGTTCATTAAATAACGATGGAAACATTAAGGAAATTGCCCTTAAGTTTTCAGCATATTATTTAATTATTGATTCCTATTATAAAAAGATTAGTATTTCCAACTTTCTTAACAAAGAGACAAATCTCCTTAATTATCCAGTTTTAATTCAAACACATTTCGAAGGTTTCAATTGTTCAACTAAAATAACTTCTGGTTCTGAAATTTTATTAGTTGAATTTGATTTCGAGAAAATTCAAGAAGAGTTTATTAAATTGTATTACAATATTGAAAGTGTACTTACCAATATCGATATTATTAAGTTAGGCTCATTTTTTTTAAAAGCTAAGTCAGAAGATAAAGACTTGATATTTAGTCAAATATCACAGTTCTTACAAAAAAATGAAAATATTGTAAGTGTTGTAGGAAAATTACATAAAATACTTAAAGAATCTACTATAAACATCATAGCTTCTTGGAAAATTCGAAATGAAACTGATAATCCCATTTTTAAATTAGGTAAAACACAAGAATCAATTGAGAACTTTATTTTTTTACTGTTGAACTTGAGTTTATATAGTTATAATTCAGGATTACATTATAATTACTACATACCATCTATAGTATCAAAAAATTTTTTAAAATCCGGTAAAAATGACTCTAGTTATGGAACTATTGTTCTATCCGCAAGAAATGAATTATCTGAAGATGCTTTAACGAATACTTTGCTGATTTCAAATACAATATGGGCTAATATTGCGATTATAGACCAAAATGAACTTAATAAAGAACTAATTAAGAATGCCACTCGTGCCGCTGTCTCACAGGTAATGGCCCGCAACATGAGCCATAATATTGGCAGCCATGTTTTGAGCAAACTCATTACCATTCTTCAGCTAATGGGTATCCTGCAACCGGAAAACAAATGGCAATGCAAGACAAACAAGGAATTTGAGTTTAAAGACAAAGCATACATTAAGGAACTTCATAGTATTATTGAAGAGTTTAAAGAAAAGTGCAATAACAATTCGAAAGATACTGATAAAACCATTGAAGAATGCTTTAATAAAATTTTTCAAGCCCTTAGCAAATTTGAAGAAAAGACATTTTCCAACTATACCTATCTTGAAAGATTTTTTGCGTATCTCAAAGCCCGTATGGATTTTCTTGCCGATATTACTACCAACACACCGGTTATAGAAAATACGAAGGGGGTTTACAATGATATCGTTAAGCCTTTTATCAACAATCGGGTACTCAACGACAGGATAAGCGGAATTGATGACTTTAAATATGAAATTATGGTTTGCCAACCACCGGCAAACAAGCAAGAGCACTGCGTTAATCATACTACCGTTGAGTGCCATAAAACACCACATGTAATTGCTGCTACTAACGATATTCAACTCTCTATCCCCAATGATCTTCTGGGTTCACATGCTTTTTACACTATACTCGAAAACATTATCCGCAACACGGCCAAGCATGGAACTACTCCTGTTGAAAAAAATGAACAAGGGGAAATAGTAAAGGATATGGACGGAAAAGAAATAAAGTTGCCAGTTGAGTTTAAAATCAAGGTTGAAGAAGCCAGTCTTTACCAGAAGATAAATACTGGTCCTAAAAGAATTGATGAATCCAAAGATCTTGATTGGAATGAGTTTTATGCCATTTCAATTTTTGATAATTGTGATTTAAGTAAAGATTCAAAAAATGAACCATTAAAATCTGATATCTCAAAATGGACTGATAAAGAAAAGGAAGAAGCAGGTTTAAATAAAGACTGCACTGAAATCCCCCGAATACAGTGGTTGGTAATAACTCAGAACAGGCACTTGAATGATTCTATATTAAAAGATAATCAGCTTCGTCATGGCGCATGGGGTTTAATTGAAATGGATGCCTCGGCTGCCTACCTTCGAAAAATTGACGTTGAACTTATTGACTCTGATAAATACCAGATTACCTGCCTGCAAGGCGAAAATCCTGTAACACAAGATGGCGAACTTGCCATTTTCCAGGCTTATGCTGAGCAGGAGAAATACCTGGGCTACCGATTTTTTATCCGAAAACCTCAGGAAATATTGATTATTGGAGATGATGAGGATTTAGAGATTAAGAATCTGTCAAATGATGCCAAAAAGGAATTACTCAAAAAATACAAGAATGAGGGAGTCTGGATATACGATAAAGAGTCTTTTAAGAAATGCTTTAAAGACAATGAACAAAAGGTATTTCCCCATAAACTGCTGGTGTTAGTTAAGCCAGACGGTGGTGCTATTGAAAACTTGATTAAAGATAATGAAGCGTGTTTTTCGAAAAGGTTTTATCAGTCAGATAAATTTGATTTGGTAACAGATAACCATAGCAAGGAAGGTATTGATAAATTTAAGTTGAACTTATGGATTAATTACTATAAAAATAATGCCATTAAGTTTTATGGTGTGCCATGTGTACCATTTAAGAAAATTAAAGAAAACAATTTTAAGCTTGTTAAAGACAGTACTGAGAAATGTTTAAGTGCAATTGTTGAGACTCATGCAAAAGATTATTGTCAAAAACAATTTGGCAAAAAAAATGATTGCAGTAGTACACCCTTCGATTTTATTGAAATAAAGGTATCAGCAACAGATCATTTTTTCAACGATATTTCGACAAATAAATCGGATGAAAAATTTATTAAGTATTATCAACAATGGGCATCTGCGCCTATTCCAATATTGGTCATGGATGAACGAATTCAGGAATTTACAGTTAAAAACAAACATTCGATAGAAAATTTAGAATCTTGTAGCCCAGTTGGTGATACGTGCTATCACAAACAAGGAGGAATACCCTATCAGGTTGTTTATTCTCATACGAATATCAATATTCCTAACGCTAAAGAGTGTAATTTAAATGCGCAGAGTTTTAATTCTATTGAAAAAGATACTATTCCTGTATTCATGAATATTATTGAAACCTTTCAAACATTCATTGCAAACCATAAAACAGAGAAGCATTTCTTTGTTGTAATTCATTTGGGAATTATTGAAAAGCTGATCAGTGCCTATAAAATTGTGAGTGATAAAAATTATGATAAAGACAAAAAAGAAAAAACCTGCGAATTTGTTAAGGAAATCCTGTTGAATATGAATAAAGTATATTGTAAAGGAAAAGAAGATTTAAGCAAATACTACGACCATATTGTAGTTACATCTGGCAGGGGAACTCCTCAAAATATTCCACAGGGCATCCGTTACTTAAACTTCTCGGTCATTTCACAGTATATTATTACTTTGCGTAATAAATATGCTTTTACAGAAGCTTTATACAGTGCACGGCAAACAAATTAAATCCAAAAAATATGAATAAAACAGACTTCAAATTGGTTTGTATCATTGATACATATTCGGATTCAAAAAATGTTTTTTTTGCCACCGGCAAAGATGATGATACAAATGGTCTAGCAAAAGGAATTAAGAAAATGTCCACTACTGAACCATACTTAATAATTTCAAAAGCAGGTGGCTATAAATTGTTAAGCAATTTAGAACAAGAAAAAAACTGGGATATCCTCTTAATTTATGATAAAAACACCAATGAAAACATTGCTAAGAGTGGTGCATTTGTGAATTTTCTTCCTGAAAACTCTCTCGTTATGTGGCATGAAAATGCCGGGCATAATGGTTTTTTAACAAAAGAAAACCTAAACGATTGTCTCAAGGATGGAAAAATCAAAAAATATCTGGCAGGTATGCATGACACTCAACCATACAATGGCTATGCTAAGTTGAGTTTTCTAATTGATGCATGGGACGATACAGTTAATAAATTTAAGTCACAAGATTACGATAAAGCCAAAGAAGAACTTGTTAAATGGTTTCGGTTAAACGAAAAGTTAAATAAAGCACTTGAGTTTTTGCACGGCTCGCTTGGAGGGAAACACGCACTTACAAGCATACTAACAGATGGTGCTGAGACATTTGAATTATCACAAAATTATAAAATAGACAAGGTTGAGCAAGCATTGGGGAAATGGATAATAGACCTTGAAGGGAAAAAGGACGATGAATATAATATAGCATTAGCAATTGTGCGGGATGCGTTGCTGGAGCAGGCTGGGGTAACTGGGGAAAACTAAGTGTTCTTTTCCTTTACAGAAAATTTTGAATATGGAAAAGAAAATTGAAAACCAGCTTTCAGTAATTAAAAGAGGAGTGGAAAACCTCATCAACGAGGAGGAGTTAACTCTCAAAATCGAAAGGGCTATTGCAGAAAGTAAACCTTTACACGTAAAACTCGGAGTTGACCCTACAGCACCGGATATCCACCTCGGCCATACGGTTGTTTTTCGCAAACTCAGGCACTTTCAGGATTTAGGTCATAAAGTATTTTTCCTGATTGGTGATTTCACAGCCCGTATTGGCGACCCTTCCGGTAGGGACAAAACCCGTCCCCCGCTTACCGAAGAACAAGTTATTGCCAATGCACAAACCTACCTCGAACAGATTTCGAAAATTTTGGATAAAGATAAAACAACAGTGGTTTACAACAGTCACTGGCTGAAGAATATGACTTTTGAGGAAGTGGTAAAACTGGCTGCACAAAGCACCATGGCAAAACTTCTCGAACACAATACATTTCGCCAAAGGTTTGAAAGTGGGGAATCAATCCGTATGAATGAGTTTTTATACCCTTTCATGCAGGGATTTGATTCAGTAGCTTTAGAGGCAGATGTGGAACTGGGCGGAACCGACCAAACATTCAATCTAACCTTTGGTCGAGACTTGCAGCGTTTCTACAACCAGGAGCCACAAATATGCGTTACCATGCCAATCCTCACAGGAACTGATGGCGTACAGAAAATGTCAAAGTCGCTGGGGAACTACATTGGCATTGATGAGCCTGCCCCCATTATGTTTGAGAAGATTATGCGCATGAATGATTGCAACATCATTTCATACTTTACCCTCCTTACCGATTTGGATATGAACGAGGTGCAGAAGTTAGAACAGATACTATCAGCAAATCCGTCAACAGAGGTAATTCTCAATTCAAAAAAGAATCTGGCTTTTGAAATTGTAAAAATTTACCATGGAGAAGAAAGTGCAGTCAATGCTATGAATGCCTATGGGAAACTTGCAGCCGATGAAATACCTTCCGTTTCTTTGACACAGATAAGGCCTGGTGTTAATCTCACAGAAGCAATAAAAGAGTTTTTCTCGTTGAAGTCAAAAAACGAAGCTCGGACATTGATAACTCAGGGAGCAGTTTATATTGATGGAAACAAACACACCAATCCTGATTCCGAAATCGAATTGAAGGTAGGAATGATAATTAAGGCAGGCAAGTCGAAAATTTTACGGATTAAAAGTTAATGCTAATGCGATATTTTATATATTTCAGAAACCAGGAATATGCTAAAATAATAGCAGACAAAAATCCAAACAGTTTTATTAAGAAAACTGAATCGGAAATATTGGGTGTTGACCCTGTTGATCATGATGTTTTCATTATTGATGCACACCAGGGAGGTGATATGTCCGATTTAAACGGTTTGAATGTAGCTTATAAACTATGCAATTCAATCCGAAAAGTAAATGCTAAAATACGGATATTGACCTGGTTCACAAAAGAACAGATAGTTCGCACAAATCAGTTTGCCAAAGAATTGGTATCAAATAACAAAATCGAGTTTTTCCAGTTACCTAAAATATTTTGATATGGAAGGAAATATTAACTATAACAAAGTAATCAAGTCATTGTTTCTCGGTCCAAAGGCTGAGAATCAGGAACTGTACGAATCGCTTATTATCGAAATTATTAAGGATTCATGCTTTTTAAGAAAAAACTTTCATCCTGCAGACCTGCCTGTTATTTCAGAAACTGACAAATTATCGGATGATTTTCAATTGACAGCCGCTGAACTCAAACAAGAGTTGCAAAATATTTTATCTGAACTAAAAAGGGGTGTTCCCTTGTATCACCCCCGGTATATAGGACACATGCATGGTGATTTGCTGATTTCTGCTATTGCCGGTTATTTTGGAACCATACTCTACAATTCAAACAACATTGTTGGTGAAAGTTCGCCTGCAACTACACGTATGGAGTTTAATTACATCAGCAGTTTGGCAAAGATGGTGGGATATAAGCCCATGATTAATGCAGATAATAATGTACCTCAATCATGGGGGCATCTATCTGCTGGTGGCACTACCGCTAATATGGAAGCGCTTTGGGTTGCCCGAAATATGAAGTATTATCCAATAGCAGTTAAAATAGCTTCTTTCAAAGAAAATGACTGTGCTTTCATTAAGGACTTACATTTAAACTTCTTTGATAAGACTATTAAGGATATTTCATTTTCCGAATTGTTTAACTTATCTCCATCAGCTATATCAGATCTAAAAGGATTAATTTACAGAAAATGCTCGGACTATAAACAAAAAGTTGAAGAAATCAAAGGACTGATAAGCCAATATGAAGTAATTGACCTGGGAGTACATGGCATCCATCAAATGGTTAATGTAGTAACCGAAGGGAAAGAAAACCTTAAACTCCCCAAACTTTACTATGCTAAATCATACCATTATTCATGGGACAAAGCAATTGACCTGATCGGCATTGGGCACCATCAAATTGTCAAAGTGCCTATTGATAGAGGTTTCAGATTGGATTTTGAAAAATTCAGGGAGGTATATGATAAAAATTCGCCGACTCTTGCAGTCATAGGAATACTTGGTTCAAGCAAACAGGGAAGCATTGACCCGATTGATGATTTGGTGCAATTCAGAAAGGATTTGGAGCAATATGAAAAAAAATCTTTCCACCTCCATATTGATGGAGCTTATGGCGGATACTTCCCTTGCTTATTGAAAACGAATGACAACCAATTGATAACCGCAAATGAATTGGTTGAAAGTATTAAAATGAAGGAAAATGATTTCGATATGCCATTTGATATCAATAAGAAGTGGTATAAAAAAGTAGATGCAGCGAAGTATTCCGATTCCATTACCATTGATCCACATAAAATGGGTTATATTCCTTATCCTGCTGGTAGTATTATTTTTTCGGATACACGTTGTAAGGATTTCATATCTTACCTGCCATCCTATTTAAATAAATCGGCAGAATCAAAAGACATTAGCGAGGAGTTTTTAGGTCAATGGACATTAGAAGGGAGTCGCCCAGGTGCTGCTGCTACCGCATGTTATCTCGCTGAAAAAGTCCTTCCCTACCACAAAGATGCACATGGCATAATTGTAAAAAACACCATTCAGGCTGCCATGTTATTTTGGAAATCATTGCAAGATTTTAATGATAATCGTGAACTAAATCAGGGCTTCAAAATTGTACCAGCATTTACCCCTGAAACTAATATTGTTTCTTATGTAATTACCTATCCAAAAATTATAACAAACCTCAAGCACCTTAATTTGTTGACTTCAAGGTTATATGACAGGTTCTCTATAAAAGGCGATACGGTGGTTCCCTTTATCAACTATATGGTGGCAAAAGAAGAATTTGAATACGGTGATATAAACCATACGGATATCATTAAAAAATGCGAAATTGAAAATCCAAAGGATGAAAAAGAAAAAATCACTCTCTTTTCAAGTGTAATAATGAACCCGTTAAGTTTATATGTGCTGGAAAAGAACAACCATTTTTATGATACATTTTGGGAAGAAATGGTTAGGCATTCTCAAAGTATCCTTTCGGAAATTATGCTTAAAATAATTACAGAAGGAACAAAGAAGCGGATAAATTTACTTTGGGTTGAAGATGATGAAAAGATAGATGAGATAAACATGAAACTTCAACGGGAGTATCATATTTCTCAATTTGTAAATATCGATTTTGTTACTAATATCCAGGAAATCGAAAGTCACATCAAGGAGGTTTACGATGTTTATATCTTTGATTTAAATCTCAAGGACAAATTTCATGATAATTATGACTTTGTGAAAATCCAGAAGACAATTAGTCTCGTCAATGAACTGGGAAATGAAAAGCTATGCAAAGTCTTGTTTTATTCAAAGTTTCTTAATATTGTAGAAATACGAGATAAAGTTCTGACAGATCTGCAGCAAAAGATTGGGGAATTGCATGACTATCAAAAAATCCCTAAAGAAAATATTGATATAGATTTACCCAAAATTATCAGTGGTTTATATAAAATAATGGAAAAATAAACACCATTAAATGACAGAAATAATTCATATATCCGATTCAAGTTTAGGTTTATCATTTCCGGTTTGGAATGATACTCCTGCAACCCTCATTGAAATTGTAAAGGAAGAACATGCCAAATCGATATTGTTTCTAATCAATATCAATTACAAAACTGATAACATTTCCCGTACTGACAATTCTGGTATTCTATTCCTCAAAAATTTACGGTTAAATCATTTCAACCAACACTGTGTATTATACTCCTTCCTCAGCCGGGAACAATTGATGCTTCAAGACCCGAACAATTCCATTATCTTTTCAGAAGGGGTAACATTTATCAGGATGCCTGAGGATTTGAGTAAATTCGATTTTGAATCACTGGCAAAAAAGCAAGCTCCCGATAATCTGAGTAATTTTTTCAAGGCTGAGTTTCGTTTACCGGATGATCGCCATTTCTTTGCGAACTGGTGGGGAGTTCTGCAGTTATGGAAAGTGCAAAAAGCGGTTGAGAGAATCGCGGGAAAAACAGTCATTACTGATATTGAATCAGGTTTTGCAGGCTCTATCAAAGAAATGCACTCTTACGATGGTCTCGTAGCCAGATATGTAAAAGGCATTCACGATGCCGATATTGAAAACACGCTTCGAACCTTGATTACGGCTAAGGGAGAAAAGAACAAAAATGAAAGTCGAAATCGAAGCCAGATACAATGTGAAATTGATAACCTTTTGGCGGAAGATTCTATTCTTGAAATACAATTGAGTACGCTGGAGGAAATAAACAAAGAGAAAAAGGATAATTTTCTTACAAAACTCATTGCTATCTTTAATGATCTTCCATCTTCAGTTCAGCAAAAAATCGATCAGTTGAATGAAAAGCGGGCTTCGGTAAAAGAGAAAATTTCAACAAGTCAGGAATATCTTGAATTGCTGGACTCAATTGACAAAGAGAAAGAACATATTTATGATGAAAGAAGAAAACTAAACCGGCAGATTCAATCAAAGATTGACACAATGATTTCTTGTAATTCGTTTTTAACGGAGGATTATTCTCTCGATACCTTTCGTCAAAAGCTTGCAGAAAAAAAGCCGTCCATTCTCTTTGTTGACGATCAGGCAGTAGATGGATGGGCAACTATCTTACAAAGAATGATTTATGGCGGCAACAGTGATAATTTTATTGTAATTCAACCTGGTCAAAATGATAGTATTGGAAGTGTTGTCAGTAAAATAGAAGAAACAGTCATAGCAAGGAGAATAGATTTGTTAATGCTCGACCTCCGGTTAAAAGGTGAAACCAGTGGCAATTTTAACATTGATGAAATATCTGGCATACAGGTTCTCAAGCACTTGTCGGAAATCCAATTGCCCTTTCCTGTTATAATTACATCGGCTTCAAATAAAATCTGGTCATACAGGGAAACCCTGAAACTAAATGCTGATGCCTATTGGATTAAAGAAGGTCTTGATGACAATTACAGCCTCGAATCAAGTATCGAGAATTATCTTCGACTAATTGATTTGATTTATTCGCTATGCTACAATGAAGAATACCGGTTTCTTTACGATAGGTTGATTCCTGCTTTATTGACAATTAAAAACTCTACCATACCCTTTTGGTGGGAAACAAAATTCTGGGAGAAAGATTCATATTCTTTTAAAAGGGCAGAATCCACAATTTCTGTTAGAAAATCAAAGCCTGTTGCCAAGGAAGAAATAATTGATGCTTTAAATGCTGGAACTGACTTGTTTAAAAAGTACCTCTCTGAAAAGATTCAGAAATCCGAACCAATTAACATCAGCAGGTATGTCGGGTCTCTTGTAATAATTCAATTCTGTCGTGTCCTCGAAATCATTCACCGGTTTGATGAAAACAATGACCGCTTTTCCCTTTCCGAAAAAATGCAGGCACAACTTGATGACCAGACTTTCAACTACTTTTCTAAATTAATAACTATGCGTAATTCAGCTACGCATAACTTTTCTGCTGATTTTAATGCGATTACAAACTTCATTGAACCCTTTATGTCCTATTTGACTTCAAATATTCTTGACATACCAACTGGTGAATTAATTAAGCATAAAAACACGGATTCTGAACCAATTGATGGTGCCACCTACGTCACTATAATTTCTGGCTTTAAAAGTGAAACTCAAATTTTTTTCTTAAAGAATCCCAATCTTAAATTGATCGTAGGACGTCCTAGTATTTTGTTGCATTTAAATAACATAATCTCTGAACCAAAACCAAGTCATGAAGAAATGGGAATGCTAATAGGAAAAAGTATTGAATTCCAGTTAATTATTTCACTCAATTCGTCAGGGCAAGTAAATAATTATTATGCGAAAAATGCAAGAATCATTGAATAAACTAAACATGAAAATATGAAGAAAGCATTACTGATAACCAATACAAATGAAATTTCAAAAAAATATATCTGCCAATTATTAATGGAAGCATGGGAAATTGGAGTAAATGAAGAAGGCAGAGCCTTAAATATTAAGCTTTCTAAGAAAGATATAGATTTTATTAATTTAAAAGCTATTAATAAAAGCAAAACTGATGACACCAAATCTATTTTAGTCCATGAAATAGAGGAAAAGATAAAATTGGTCAACCAAAAAAAGGATGACAAAAACCCTTTTAAAAGTGAAAATGAGAGTTTTAAAATAGTAACTTCCAAGGAACAATATATTTCTCTGGATTTTAACACTTTTAAGCCTGAAATCATTTTCGTTGTACCTGAACTTCTTTGGGAGAATGACTCAGTAAATGAAGGGTACACCATTGCCCGTGAGCTTATTACAGTTACTCTTAAATCAGAGTTCATTCAACTTGTGTTCCTTTCAGTGATGGATCGTTCAGCTCTTGCTGCTTTGGTGGAAACACGTAACCGGAGTTTTGTGGAATCTTTTCCACACGTTTGTCTTTTAGATGATAAACCTGAAGTCAAATTTAAATATTACTCAATTGTCCATTTCAATCTGATAAAGAAACTTGCTATTTCTGATCATGGACGACTTTTGAAAATAAACCATGAGATGACTTCTGTCAATGCAAATATTCTTAGTGATAAAATTGAAATTGAGCATATAAAGGCACAAATGATTAAAGAGCTGGAAGAACTTACCTTGTTTCAGTCGTGGATTCCAAATGAAATTAGTATTCCATATTTAATTGACAGGGCTTGCCACACCAACGAGAAAACAGAACTTGAAAAAATTGGGAAAGAAATTAGTACTATCATATCTGATATATCCCTAAAACTCCCAAAAGATAGTTCTGAAAAATCACTTGAACAAAAGCAAAAAAAGGATTATAAGATTTTTATAGTTGAAGACGAAATTGAATATCGTGAATACATTTATAAAGTGCTCTCACCATTCTATAATAGTGTTTATCCTAATCTGAATAATAAATACTTATCCGAGAAAGGAGAAAAAGACTTCGATATTCAGAACGCGATAGAAATAATTGCAGCAAATGCCAAAGAGTATAAGGTTTTCTTATTAGATCTTCTTTATAAAGATAAAAATGGTAATTGGCTCAATTTCAACGGACTTGACTTATATGATCTCATTATTGATAAAAATCGTTATGCAGTTATTCGTATTATTACCAGTTTGCCAAGAGGTATAGTAGCCAAAGTAGTTGAATCCATTTTTAAAAATAACAGCAAACCAAATACAGATCAGGTTTTTCCTAAAAAATATGGATACGAAGCATTAAAGGACAGTATTATTGATAGCATTGACAATATTAATGAGGAATGTTTAAAGAAAGCAGAACTTAAAAATGTTTGGACCTCTTTTCCTAAAGATGGAGCATTCAAATGGCCCGGTATAGAAGATTTTATGAATGAATTATTGACAATTGGAATAGATGATAAAAAATACCCTGATATTGTTAAAATTGCAGAGGACTTATTTGATAGTTATATTAAAGGTGATTTGAAAACACATTCAACAAGCTGGAATAAAGGGGAAATTCCTAATACCAATGCAGATAGTAGATTAAATTATGATGAGATTAAAATCAAGATTTATATTAAGAAAAAATTAGTAAGCATTATGGTTCATCGTTTAATAGTTATAAATGAAGCTTTAAAAAGTAATGAAAGTATAATTAAATATCCTGATTTTATTCAAATTTTAACAAATATCACCAATAGGAAAAAATTAAATGACAATTATTTTTACACCAGTTTGGGATTTCATGGTTCTAGTAAGGACAAACCGGTTGATATAAATGATAAATCCTTTAAATTAGATTTGATAAACCTGTTTCCACACGAGTATAAATTTGTTAAAAAAGTTATATCGGAGAAGAATCAGCAAAGTGGAAGTAAATTATCTGAAGCAGATATGAGAGTAATTAAAAAAGTATTTGCCATCAATTCGGTTAAAGATAACTGGAATCAACTTCAACTTGATTTTTACCATGAAAGCAGTTCATTAACTCTAAATGATTTTATCAGTTTTTTGACCTCAATTGAAGCGAATTCAGAAAAACCCTTTGCAAAACAAATATTTGATAATATTGTTGATCTTGACCTTGATGAGGTACAAAATAGTACTATTACAGGTTTTATATACTCATTCCTTGAATCCGATAGGTTTTAATTCGGAAAACTCAAGATAAACTCACCCTACCTTTCCTTTGTACTCATAATAATAAATGAGTACATATGGATAATTTCTTACGCTTCTGCTCGATAGTTTCAATCATCATTGCTTCTATCAAACTTGCCCTCATCGGGCATCTCACACCGGGCACGGTGGTTTTCATCATCATTTGCGGTCTTCTGATATTGGTCGGTAATCGTACCATCTACATCATTGTCGCTGCAGTGGCAGCCCTGGTGCTTTTTGTCAAAATCTATGGCGGTTCTGCCATCGGTGAATCATCCCTATTGCAAAGTTTGCTTACACTGGCTCTGGTGGTGTTCGGTCTGTACATCATGCTGAGGGGCTTTTTGCTTGGCAGGAGAAATGCAAATCAATCAAGAAGAAGATAAATGTTTAACAATTAAATATATACAGCTATGAATAAGAAATATTTTACAATCGCAATTGTTACGGTAATCCTTCTCTGCATAGTCGGATACTTTTATGTAACAAATGTTACAGTAAAAGATAGAACTAACTTCCTGGTAAATAAATATGTGCTTGGAGAAAAATCTGAACAGAAAGAAAGTAAAGCAAGTACACTCGGACAACCAAGTTGGTTTTACGAAATAGTTGATGCTACTGACATCGAGGATAAGCAGTATGCAATTCCGCGAATAGATACAGCCCATATCGGCCAGATAATTGATTGGCAATACCAACATGGTGGCGGTAAATACTCAATCACTTATATTGACAATTACTCAAAGGACAATGATGTAAAATATTTTGCAGTTCCTGCACCTGCACATCGAAATCCTGCACCTGTGCAAAAAGAAGGTGAAATTAGCTATGAGTATTACAATCAGAAAAAAGCATATGAGACTTATTTGCAAAAATTCATGGTGGATTCAACAAATGAAGCTGTTAAGTTCTATCATAACAAAAGGATGTTTCTTGACGAATGTTGCTCATTTCTGAACAATACAGTCTATGTTGTTGGTTCACCAACCCATCGAAGGACTGATGCTGTTGGTAGTTTAAATGCCTCTTTCAGGAGTATGAACCTTTCTCCTGTTTCATTCAATAAATTTCTTATCCTTTTCAGCGATCTGGAAGATAATGTTGGTGGAAAGCTTATGCCCCAACCAGATGATATAAAAGTTGTTGTTGTGAACCCAGTTCCAGGAAGTACCAAAAAGATATTAGGTGAGGTCCCCGAAGTACAGTCGAAATCTGAAGTATTGGAAAGAATTCAAAAATTAGTTAAAAACAATTAGCATATGAAAACAATTCTAACTCAAGTAAAAGATTTTTTCAGCCGGGGATTTTCAAAACTGTTTGGAAATCCACCAAAGGCTTCCACCATTGATTCAATACAAAAGTCAATGTTGATCCTTATACTTAAATGGAGGGCTGAAGCAATTAAATTAATTGATGCGCAAAAGCTACGGTTAAAGGCACAAACGAAATTAGATGAGTTCCTTCGGATAAACAGCAGTTTGGCAGTTGCTGACATATCTGTTGAGAATACCAATGCCAGAAAACGTATTAAAAATCGCATACGGGCTACAGCTTTTGCTGATGCAATTTTAGGCTTCATGGCAATCACTGTAATGTTGAAAGTACTACTAAATGTTTCAATTGCCTGGATTCCTGCAATGCTCATTGGAGGCGTTATTGCTTACTGGTTGCTTATTTATGCGATTGAAGATCGTATAGATGCATCGGGTGAAGAATCTACCAATGCAAATAGAATTTTCGACAAGTTTGCATTTATTATTCCTCTTTTATTTTTACCGGCAGCTAACCTTTTCGTGGTTTTTACAAATCCAGGAAATCCGGTTAATATCCTGCTTACAGCATTTTTAGTACTTGCTTTGCTTCTAAATTTATCTACAGCGAGACATTATCAGCAATATAAGCTTATGAAGGATACTGAAAAATCATTAATAATAATGAAACAATTAACTACTGAAGTGAGCCATTGTGAGAATGTAGTTACTGTTCAGAAAGAAAAAACAGACCAGATTGCTGACCAAATTATTGTTAGTGCTTATGATCTAAAGAGAGAATATACTTCATTGAATCCAAAACCTGCACTTTCCCTATCAATTGATAAACAAATTTTTCTCAATGATCAAATATATCACGAAGATGTGTTTCCAATTCCTCAAATCCACCTTACTAAGCCAACAGGAGTTTTGGCAGAGCTTAGTAATATCTGGTTGGCTGCAACAAGCATTGAGTTACCTCAGACAGAAACAAACGGTTCAATTCATCAAGAACTTGAACCTGCTGTTGAAGAATCTGGATTTAACGAACCCTCTAATCTGCAAAATAGGCAAACACCTATAACAGAACCGTTTCGTGGATCAACAGAAAGCAAATTTATTAATGATCAACCAGCAGATTACGAAACTGAGTTGGATAACATAAATCAAAACGATAAAGTTTTATAACCTTAAATAATAACGGATATGAGTGAAATTACTGAACGTACGAACATTATCAGCATAGCTGAAACACCAGTTAACGATTTCAAATCCTTGATGTTCAATATGGATGAAATGAGTTCTAAGCCATTATATGTTGTGCTGTCCAGAATGGGATACGATATCCCATCCTATGTAAAGAGTGTCCTCCAGTCAACAACAAGCATACTTGGCTTTACAACTACTGCAACCTCAATCAAAAGTCCAAATACATTGCGGGCTTCATTCAGTGAGGCATTTTCCCCCACATTATCAAAGCTGGAAGCAAAGGGGGTAAATCCGGTGGTTGCAAGAAAAGCCACCCTACTAACCACCTTGAAAAAGATGGATTTCAAAGTAAAGGAAAACGCTTCCATCAATAGCAGTTTAAAAGCTGTGTTTG
>Ga0172371_10005855_pt1 | contig 18104 bp, 13 predicted proteins | sample Lak12m_FD_114543 | JGI IMG/M metagenome (GOLD analysis project Ga0172371, IMG submission 114543) | Freshwater microbial communities from Kabuno Bay, South-Kivu, Congo - kab_022012_12m | ecosystem: Environmental > Aquatic > Freshwater > Lake | place: Democratic Republic of the Congo: South-Kivu...
CCCTTCAGCGAGGGGTTGTCCCGCTCGATGGCGGACATGGCGTCGTCCACCAGCGTGCCGATAGTGGGCTGGGGCGCGCTGGCCTTCAAGTGCGGCCAGCGCGCTTCCCCCGGCACCCAGAAGATGCGGACGGCCCGGTACTCGTCCGGGTCCTCCGGGTCGGCCCCCTGGGGCTTCTGGGCCTCCAGCTCCGCGTGCTTCGCCTCGAAGGCGTCCGAGATGTACTTGAGGAAGATCAGGCCGAGCACCACGTGCTTGTACTCGGCCGCATCCATGTTGTTGCGCAGGGCGTCCGCCGCCGCCCAGAGCCTGGCCTCGAAGCCCAGGGGGGCTGTCGTCTCGCCGTTCCGTTTCCCTCGTGCCACGTCCTACCTCGCAGTTCCGTGCCGTGGGGCAGCATCGCCACCGGCCTGGGATGCCCTCCCGCCGACCACCCCTGGTCAGCCGCTCCGTACGGCTACCATACGGCGGCCTGGCGGAGTATGCAACGATACAGCGCGGCATGGGCGACGCGCGGGAGGCTGTCAACGGCCCGGATAGGCAGGAGCCCGCAGGGAGGGCGACGGACCGGGCGGCGGGACGGGATCAGGCCTGGCCTGCGCGCCGGCCGGACTGTCCCCAGAATGTCCCCACAATTCGACGGGACGCAACGGGCCATAGCTGGCCATACAAGGCTAAACAGGGGGTGTAGACCGGCCCGGAAGGCTGCCTGGCTCAGTGACCGATGCGGAAGAAGAGGATATCCCCGTCCTGCACGCGGTAGTCTCTGCCTTCGACACGCAGGTGGCCCTGTTCGCGCGCCGCATGACGCGATCCGGCCCGCTCGAAGTCGTTGAAGGCGATGACCTCCACGCGGATGAAGTGATCCCGGAAGTCGCCGTGGACAGCCGCTCCCGCCTCTGGGGCAGGGGTGTCGCGGGGGATGGTCCAGCCCCGCACTTCCTCATCACCCACGGTGAAGAAGGTGATCAGGCCGAGGTGGCGGTAGCACTCTTGCAGGAGCCGTGCCAGAGCGCTCTGCGGGAGTCCCATCTCCTGGATGAAGAGGCGCGCTTCGTCAAGGTCCAGTCGCGCGATCTCAGCCTCGATCTGGGCACAGACCGGGAGCACCAGGTGCCCTTCTGCCGTGGCCAGTTGCCGGATGGCTGCCACCGCGGGGTTCTCCATGGCGGGCAACGCGGTCTCGTCGACGTTGGGTACGTAGATCACGGGCTTGCGCGTCAGGAAGCGGCAGTCCCGGACTGCCGCCAGATCGTCCGCCGTCAGGGCCATGGACCGCAGGGGCAGTTCCTGTTCCAGGTGGGCGATGATCCGCTGGAGGACATCCTGGGCGTGTTGGGCTTCGAGGTCGGCGCCGCGGGCCTTGCGCACGACGCGTTCCCTGGCCTGTTCGGCCTGCTGCAGGTCGGCCAGGATCAGCTCCAGGTTGGTGACCCGGATATCACCGACGGGATCCAGTCGGCTGCGCACGTGGACCACATTCGGGTCGCTGAAGGCGCGCACCACATGGACGAGGAGCTGCACGTGGTGGATGTGCTCCAGGAACTGGTTGCCACGGCCTTCGCCGTGGGAGGCACCCTCGACCAGGCCGGCGATATCCACGAACTCGATGACCGGGTGAATGACCTTGGCGCGCTTCTCCACGGCGTTGAGACGGTCGAGGCGGGGGTCCGGCACATGGATCACCGCCACGTTCGGATCAAGGGTGCAGAACGGGTAGTTCTCGGTTCGCGCCTGGCCGCGGGTCAAGGCGTTGAACAACGTCGACTTGCCCACGTTCGGCAGGCCGATGATGCCGCACGAGAGACCAGCCACGTCGGACCCCTCCCGGCTAGGCGCCGCCGCGCGGCGGCTGCGACCCCATGAAACGCCCGGGGGGCAACGCGTCTGGCGTTGCCCCCCGGGCGTGCGAGTACCTTGGAGCCGTCCACCGGACGGCGGTTTCCATCAGCGTCAGCGATACGGGACCATCAGCTTCGTGTTCGGGAGCAGGTCGGCATTGCTCTTGATGGTGGGGTTTTCCTTCTTGACCGCGTCGACCGTGGTGCCGTACATCTCCGCGATGATCTCGAGGGTCTCGCCCTCGGTCACCGTGTGCGACAGCTTCTTGGGCAGGTCCAGGGCGCCAGTCCCTGCCGGAGCTGTGGGCGCGGTGCCGGTGGCCGGCGGGTTCCCCAGCGTCTCCGTGGCGGGAGCGCCGCCAGCAGCAGGCGTGGTCGGGGCGCCGCCTGCGGAGGCGGCGCCTGGGGCTGCATCCAAGGTGGTGCCAGGGGTGGCGGCCGGCGTGGCCGTGCCCGGGACCGTCACCGGCGTGGTTTCGGGGAGCACGGCACCCGTCGTGGGCGGCGTCGGCGGGACCACAATGGCGGTGGTGGTCGTGGGCGCCGCCGGCTTGGTCGCGCCAGCGATCCCTTGCGCGGCATCCGGGCGGAGCTTGACCTTATCGCCGATCTGGAGGACCGTAGTGCTCTTGTAGCCGTTCCACTGCAGCAGTTCCTCGTGCTTGACCCCGAACTTGCGGGCGATGGTCCAGGGGTTGTCTCCGGACTTGACCGTGTAGATGCCGTCCGTGGGCACGGGCTCTTTGGCGCCCGTCGTACGGGCGGAGGTGCCGCTGACCACGGCCGGGGCTTTGGAGCCGCTGCCGGTGCCGGTCTTGGCGGTGGTAGCCGCCTTCGGCTTCGCGCTGGCGGCAGGGGCGGTGCTAGCAGCCGGACGCTTGGCGGCCGTGACGCGCTTGATCTCGCCGCGGTCCCTGGGACGAGCGTTGGCCCCGGCGGGGAGCTTCAGCACCTGGCCGACCTTCAGCGTGGCGCTCTGACTGATGCCATTCTCAGCCGCCAGTTGGGAAACCGAGACGTCGTACATCCGCGAGATCAGCCACAGCGAATCGCCCTTGGCCACGGTGCAGGTCTGCCGCGGACCACCGGACTTCGGCGGCTTGGCTGTCTCGCCCTTGCCCGGCTTCCCCTCATCGCCGGCCGGCGTCAGGACCAGATCCTCGTCCACCGGCGCCCCCGTCGGGACCACGGCGGGCGGGTTGAAGGCCGGTTCCGGCGGGACCGAGGTCACGGGCGCCGTGGCGCCGGGTTCCACGAAGGGCGGCGGAACGACAGCGCGGGGACCCAGGAGGCCTGGCTTGGGCCGGCTGGCACACCCGCTCAGAAAGAGCGCGGCAACTCCTACGGCTGCCGCAGCGATGCAGCGAACGGTGCGGACGGTGTGACCCTGCGCCTGGCGTCTCATGCCCCGAATCTCCTTTGGACCATATCCCGGAACGCGCGTCCCCGCTCGCTGTAGTTAGCAAACATATCCTGGCTCGCACAACCGGGTGAGAGCAGAACTATGTCTCCCGGAACCGCTTCATCTGTCGCAGCGTCGAAGGCTGCGTCCAGGGATGCATACACCTTACAAGATACCACACCACCCCAGAGTTTGGCCAATCGTTGGCGACTGGTTCCGATAAGAAAAACACCCCGGACGTGGGCCTTGATAGCGGGCGCCATTCCCCGGAAGTCGACGTCCTTGTCCAGTCCCCCCGCCAAAAGCAGCACATTCGGCCGTGAAGCGCCGCTTGTGAGCGTTGCCAGGGCCTGCAGCAGAGCGTCCGGGTTGGTGGCCTTCGAGTCGTTGACGAACTGGATGCCGCGGTGCACGCCGACGCGCTCCAGCCGGTGCGGCCCAAGGCTGAAACTGGCAACGTGGGGGGCCAGCCGTTCGGGATCGATCCCGGCACGTTGCGCCAGGGCCATGCCGGCCAGGATGTTCTCCGCGTTGTGGCGTCCCGGCAGGCGGATCCGGTTGGCGGGCAGGAGGACGCGGGCGGGCTGGTCCGGACTGGGGCGCCAGCAGAGGTCGCCCTGGGCCGACACGAACCAGGCACTGGTGGCCTCCGTGGTGCCGGCGAAGGTCGTGGGCGGGCCCGCCAGGGCAGCCTGGACAGCCGGATCTGCCGCCAGGTCCACCCGCAGCACGGCGTCCCGCGGCTCGGCGAGGTGTCGCAGAATGCGCAGCTTGGCGTCACGGTAGGTGGCCATATCGCCGTGCCGATCCAGATGGTCGGGGGTGAGGTTGAGAATCGCCGCAGCCAGGGGCGCGAAGCGGTCCACCTGCTCGAGCTGGAACGAACTGACCTCGACGACCATCAGGTCCAGCCGGTGCGACGTCAGGGCGGCCTCACAGAGCGGCAGGCCGATATTGCCCGAGGTCGCCACGCGGAACCCGGCCCGGCGCAGGGCATGGCCCAGGAGTTCGACCGTGGTGGTCTTGCCGTTCGAGCCGGTGACCGCGAGGATCGGGCAGGCACAGTGGCGGTAACCGAGTTCCAGTTCGCTGATCACGGGGCAGCTCATCTGCGCGGCCAGCCGTCCCAGGGGAGAGGTGTGCGGGATGCCCGGGCTGATGACCGCCAGGTCCGGCGTTGCGGGCGGGTTGGCAGGAAGCCACTCCGTCACGACACCGATCCCGGCGTTGGTGAGGGCCGCCGTCCGCTCGCGCAGGACGTCTGACCGGCCGCTGTCGAGCACCGTCACCGCCGCCCCATAGCGCCGGGCCAGCCGGGCTGCTGCAAAGCCGCTCTCGCCAAGGCCAAGGACCAGGACGTTCTCGCCTGGATGCACCGTCATCTGCTCCGTCTACGTGTCTTCGGTCCCTGCCACCGCTGACCGACTGCCCCCCTGTCGCGCGCTCCCACTATAGTGCCGACGGGCGTAGGTGCCCAATGGCGCGGCGTGGAGGGCGGGGCTGTTTCAGGATCGCGCGCCGGCCCCCCTTTCCTTGGAGCGCCTGCGGCCTCGCGGGCATCTGGCCGCGCGGCCGCGGCCGTTGGATCGGGTCCCGCTTGCTGACGCGCGCGGCTCGGATCGGGTCCCCGGCAGAGCCGCGACCGTCAGGGAGCGGACAAGGCTCCAGGCCGGTGTCCTGACACGGCTGGGCCAAGCGCCGCAGACGAGGACGGGAACCGGGCCATGGACGACGGGGATCGGGAACGCCAGACGGCCTCGGCGTTCACCGGGCGGCGAAGCGGTACGAGTACAGGTCCGCATCGCGCATGGCGACCCGCAGCCGTACCGCGGTTCCGGCCAGGGGACCCACGTCATCGCCCTGACGCCAGGTGACCGGGAACTCGATGCGGTCTCCGACCAGCGGCACGCACTCGGCCAGGGCATATCCTGGAAGGGGCTTGCCGGCCAGGTCCTGGAGCTCGACCTGGGCGCTGCCCGTGGCCGCGGTGCTCAGGTTCAGCACCAGGCGGTTGCCGGCGAAGCGGAGGGGCCGGCTCAGCATCTCGCCCCCGTCGTAGGGCGCCTGCAGCGAGGCGAAGCCGTCGGTCCTTAGTGTGTAACGCAAGCCACTGTGGGCGTGGTAGATAGATAACTCAGAAGGACGGGTCTGCAGGACGTTGCAGGCCGCGTAGTTGGCACGGTTCCCCCAGCGCTCCGGATCCAGGCCCGGCCGGATGAAGGCTTCCGGGAAGGCGCGCGCGTAGGGCATCCCCGCACGGGCCGTCATGAACAGGATCTCCGTGGAGTCCCCACGGTCTGGCGCAAAGCGCGTCGGCAGAGCGATATACAGGTTCGGTTCGCGCACATATGGATGGGTCTGGCTGGTATACAGGTGTTCGCCTGGCAGGTTGGGTGCCATGGCCACTGCCGGAGTCCAGTGCTGGAAGTCCGACGACGTCGTGCGACTGATGGTGCGCAGTTGGCCATGCGGTGTGTTCCAGGTGCGGAAGTAGCCCACATAGCAGCCTTCGGCAGCAGACCAGAAGCTGACGTTCTGGGAGTCAAAGGCGAAATCCGGGTGAGTGACCACCGGGCCGTCGAAGAGGTGTGCCCAGTGGATGCCGTCGGCGGAGCCGAAGGCATGCAGGCCAGTGCCGGGCAGCGCCCCGCGTTCGTGGATGCCGGCCAAGGCCTTGAACCGCAGTTCAGGGGCGACGCCGGGGCGGGCATCGAGGAAGGGGGCGAAGTTGTGGCTGAACGGCGACTGGCCTGCCAGCACCGCGTTGTTGGGCCGCAGACCGGGCACCTCGTACAGGTCGAGGTCGGGGAACTCCCATTCGTGGCCGTCACGGCTCTCCGCATAGCAGGTGATCTCGCCGGGGTTGCCGTCGTGGAGGGGGCCTTGGTAGCCCGGCGCGTAGCTGCGGTAGTAGGCCCGGAACCTATCGCCGTCCGCGATGACGGTCATATAGGCACCCCGGATGGGGTTGCGGGCCAGGGGGGCTGCCTGCGGCGAGTGCAGGCGCAGGACCAGGCCGTTCAGCCTCTCGATGAGGACCTGGTCGGTGAACAGCTCCAGCCTGGAGCCGATCTCGTGGATGCCGTCCGCTGTAGGACCGCTACCCGCCATGGGGATGGCCTCCTTGACCTGGCCGAGGGTCGTGCCCGCGCACACGGTCGCCGCCGCCCAGAGGCACGCCAACCGGCCGGCGCGCGCCGATCCTGCCCGCAATGGACCGGGAGCGGCAGCGCGGTCTTGGCGTGGTCTCGTCACCTGACCCTCCGTGAGGGCCCCGCAGGGAGGCTGATAGACGGTGGCACGGCCCTCCAAGCATAGGCTGCGCCGGGTGGTCTGTCCAGTGCGGGCCCGCGGCGCAGTTGACAAACCGGCTTCGGCGGGTACATAGAGCCCGTGTGGCGAAACGCAGGCGTTCCGCAGCACGGGCTCTGCAGCAACGCTCATGAAGCTCACAACCCGCACCGAGTATGCTCTCTTGGCGCTGATCTACCTGGCCCGTCGCGAGCCGGGTTGTCTCACCCCGGTGGAGACCATCGCCGGGGCGGCACATATCCCGCCGAAGTTCCTCGAGCAGATCCTCCTGGTGCTGAAGCGGGCGCGGCTGGTGCAGAGCCAGAAGGGCCAGCGTGGCGGCTATCGCCTGGCTCGGCCCCCGGCGCGGATTGCCCTGGCGGAGGTGGTTCGCTGCCTCGATGGCGCCCTGGCGCCCACCGAGTCCGTCAGTGTCCACTTCTACGAGCCCACCCCGATCGAGGGGGAGGCCAAGCTGGTGGAGGTGTTCCGGCAGATTCGCGACTACGTGGCGAACACGCTGGAGAAGACGACCCTGGCCGATGTCTGCTGATGCCCGCTCAGGGCATGAGCGGCTTCAGGGTCCGGTACAGCCCGCGGTAGCGCTCGAAGCGACTGGTGTAGATGTCCGCCAGGGCCGGCTGGGGCTCCACGGAGCGGACCGGTCGCACCCAGCGGGCCGCGATCTCGGCCACCGGTTCTTCGGTCAGCGCAGCACACGCGTGCATGGCCACCCCCAGGCAGCCGGCCTCGGTGACCTCCACCACGGTGATAGGCCGGTTCAGGACGTCCGCCTTGAGCTGGACCAGTCCCGGGCTCCTGGCGCCCCCACCGGTAGCCACGAACTCGCCAATCTGGATGCCCGCCTCCCGCAGGATCTCGACGTTCAGCTTCATCTCCAGGCTGACGCCCTCCAGCAGTCCCTTGAGGAACTCGCCGCGCTGGGTGCTCAGCTTCAGGCCCAGGACCGCGCCGCCGGCGCGGGTCTCGAAGTAGGGAGTTCCCGAGGGGGTGAAGTAGGGCAGCACCAGGAGGTCCGTGGGCGTCTGCGGCAGACTCTCCATGAGCAGGTCGTAGGCGCTGCAGTTGCGGACGCTGGCCAGGCGCTGCTCCTCGGCCCCCCAGACGTCCCGGTACCAGCGCAGGAGGTTCCCGCCGGTCAGAGAGAAGGCCACGGTGGTATACATGCCGCCGGCGGTGAAATCGTACGTACAGAGGTTCCCCTCGAAGAGGCTGTCGCTGAACACGGGCATCGGGAAGGCCGGGCAGATGCACTCGACCGTCCCCATGCCGTACATAGCCCGGCCGGGGGCGGTGACGCCGGCCCCCAGGGCTCCGCAGGGCTGGTCGTGTCCGCCGGCGACGACCACGGCCCCGGGCCGGAGGTTCAGCTCGCGAGCCTTGGCGTCGCTGAGACGGCCGACCACGGCCCCTGCCGGCAGGGCCCTGGCCAGACGGCCGGCATCGAGACCGACCGCCGCGAGGACGGTCCGGTCCCAGGCGTGCGTCCGGACGTTGAACAGCATCGTGCGCCCGGCGAGGGGATAGCTGATGGCAGGTTCCAGGCCGAGGTGCGCGTGCAGAAGCTCCTCGAAACAGTAGAAGTGCCGGGCTTTCTCCCAGGCTTCCGGGCGATGGTCCCGCAGCCAGAGGACCTTGAAGAGCGTGAACATCGGGTGCGCGGTATGGCCCGTGATCTCATAGAGCCGCCGGGCGCCGAAGGTCGCCGGCCAGCTCCGCGCCAGATCCGCAGCGCGGGTATCGAAAGAGACCATGGCATGGTTCAGGACGACGCCTCCGGGGCCGAGGGCGGTGAAGGCCTCGCCCTGGCTGCACACGCCGATTCCGGCGACGGGGTCCGTGAGGACGACCTGTCCGGCGGCCTGGGCCAGCACGGCCACACAGGCTTCCATGACGCCGGTCGAGTCGAGTTCGGCCCAGCCCTCCTGGGGCATCAGGGTGCCGTATTCCCGGTAGGCGCTGGCGATGGCCCGTCCCTGGCTGTCGAAGACGACCGCCTTGCAGCCCGAGGTGCCGATGTCGATTCCCATCCAGCTCATGGGTACTCCTCCAGGCCTGACGCCGACTCCCGGCGCCCAGGCGTCAGTAGGGCTCGTCCCGGCGCAGACCGGGCAGCAGTGAGCCGCCGCGACGCTGCAGGCGCCGCCACAGGCGCTCGACGCCCCAGCCCAGGGCCATGCCGGCACCCGCCAGCACCAGCCTCAGCCAGTAGTCCGGCTCGACCCACAGGGCCCGCGCCGAGGCCAGCCCCGGCCGCGCGCTGACCACATGAACCCGGGGCAGCACCGGGGAGTAGACTACCGACAGCTTCTCGGCACCGCACTCGATCCCGCGGCGCCAGCCGTCGTAGATGAGCGCGCCGACACTATATGTATACGGGACCGGCGCTCCCGGCTCCACGGCCTCGCCAGGTGCCAGCCGGACCGTTGCGCCCGCCGTGACCCGGCCCATCAGGCTCAGGTGCAGCAGCACGAGCAGGTACCCGGCACAGACGGTGCTGCAGGCCAGTCCCGCCACCCGGCCTGGATGCTTGTACCACGGACGAGTCACGCTCAACAGGACGCTCCCAACCGTGTTCCCAGCGGACGGCTGCGCCGTCCCGCCGCCAGCGCACACTATACCGGGAGCGCCAGGCCTGTCGAGCCGCCTGGGAAGCCCCGGCCAGCGCGGCTCCGCCCCATACCACGGGGAACTCCCAGCGGTCTGGAGGCCGGGATCTCCGCATCCCGGCGGCGGGTTACGGCGAACCCGCCCTCCAGGGGTACCCGGCTTGGCCGGGGACCCGGGTCAGGCGTGCGGGTGCTGGGCATCAAGCGTCGCCAGGGCCAGCAGGCGCGAGTCTCTGCCCACGTCCCTGGGGAGACGGCTGACCAGCGCCACCAAGCAGCCCATCACCACCCGGCTGGCCCGCTGGCAATGAGCATGCCAGCGCCAGGGGCGCCGGCATGGCCGGCAGGCAGCGGCCAGCGCGCCGAGAGGCGCATTGCCGGCGGGTCCGATGGGGCCAGGTTCAGCCTCGGCGCCCCCGGGCGGGCCGTGCGCCGACATCCGGATGCTCACTGCCGCCCGCCGGTACTAGGGCGCGGTCCCCGGCCGGTCTCGCGGGCGGTCGAGCAGGGCCTGGACTGCATTGGAGAAGGCTTTCAGGCGGGCCTCGTCATAGCCTGCCTTCAGGCTGTCGGGAGGCAGGCCCCCGGCCTGCAGTTCCGCTGACAGGGCCGCCTGCAGGACCGCCCCCTCCACCAGGGGTGAGAAGGCGAAGGGGATACCACAGGCTGCCGAGGTCTCCCGCACCATGGCCCCCAGGGCCTGGGTGCGGAAGAGGAACTGCAGCGGGTGGGCCGGCACCGCCACCAGGGCCCACGCAGGTCACCGCTGCGGACCCCACAACCGGTGGCCAGGGCAGGCTGGGTCAGCAGGCTGGCCAGGGTCGCGTCCGGTATGGCCTTGGCCTGCACCAGGTCCAGGAGCCAGCGTTCGGTTCCCCGTCTCAGTTCCATGAAGCGGCAGCGTAGGGAGGGCGCGGTGGGGACGAGGTAGGCGGGAGTGTAGCCCGCCATCCGGGCCAGGTCGGCGAGACGTCGAGGAGCCGCTTCGTCACCTGGGGCTGCGGCCGCGCCGGTAGTGGCCAGTGCCTCCGGGGAACGGCCTTCGCCCGCGACCCAGGCACGCCGGCTGCCTTCCAGCTCCAGCCAGTAGTCCACGTCCAGCCTGCCGAAGGGCGCCCGCCGGAGCGCGTCCACCACGCGCCCGTCGACGCTGGCGGAAAGGGGTGGCTCGGACATGCGGGACTCGATGGGGGCCAACAGGGCATTGGCGGCCTCGGTAGCCTCCCGGGCGCGAGAGGCAGCCAGGGCGGCTCGCAGAGACAGTGACAGCGAGTGCACCTGGCTCTCACCCAGGCTCTGCCAGGCCTTCCGCACGGCATTGCTCAGGAGCCTCGAGTGGTGCGCCGGCAGCAGCGACACCCGCCCGGTGGCAACGGCACAGAGGAGCAGGCGTTGCCGGGGCTCGATGTCGAAGGGGAAGAGCTGTGCTTCGCGCTCGAAGAACGCGTAGGCATCCTCATGGCGACCCAGGGAGCCCAGGGCCAGGCCGGCCTCGCCATTGAGGTGGGCGAAATCGGGTCCCAGGCGCATGGCTGTCCGGAGGTGCTCCAGGGCCCGTTCCGGATCACGGAGCTTGTTGTTGGCGCAGATGCCGGCATAGGCGTGGGTGCGCACATTGCGCGGGGCGACGCGAGTGGACTGTGCGTAGGCCGCATAGGCCCGGTGATAGGCGGCTCGGGCGCGGTCCGGACTGCCGGCGGCCTCCGCGCGCTGGCCTTCGGCCTCCGCCAGGTAAGCCCGGCGGAAGAGCTGGCCCTGCCAGAGGTCGCGACCCGCGACGTAGAGCCCGGCGAGCAGCGCCACGGCGGCCACCGGCAGGCGCAACGCCGCCAGCCGCGGCGGGCGGCGGCGGGCGGCGGCCCGCAGGTGCAGCCAGGGTCGCCAGAGCATGCCGGCAAAGAGGACGGCCAGGATGCTGGTCGGAGGCTGGACCAGGGTCTTGTCAAGGAAGCCATGGACGACCAGCAGCCAAAGCGAGGCGTGGGCCAGGCGGCGGACCATTGACCGTCCCGTCGGCAATCCCAGGGGCCCCAGCAGCACCACGGCCCAGAGGAACGCCGCCACGAGCCCGGCGGCCAAGGCGACGTCGAGGGCCTCGCAATGGGGGTGCTCCGTCACCGGGGCCGCCACCGCGCGCGCCTTCTGGGCCGTGGAACGGTAGCGGACAAAGTCGCGGGCGAAGTTGCCTGGACCGACGCCGAGGGCAGGATGGTCCCAGACCATCCGCAGGGAGCTGGCGAAGAGCGGGGGGCGGATATCCCGCCTGATCATCTCCCCGACCCTCTCCGGGTAGCAGGCCACGGCGCCGATGCCCACCACCAGGAGCACCGTCAGCAGCAGTACCCGCCCGAGCGCCGAGCAAGGCTTCAGCAGGAACACCGCCACTGCGTAGAGGGCCAAGGCCAGCCAGGTGGCTCGGCAGTGGCAGGCGTACACGACCCCGAGACTGATGATGAGCACCATGCCCTGCAGCGCCAGTCGCAGCAGTGGCGTGTCGAGGCCACCGCGGACACCGCCCACCCGGCGGAGGGCGTAGCAGGCCCAGAGCGCCAGGACCGCCACCAGCGTCGCGGCCCAGTTGCGGTTGCCGGCCAGGGCGACGGGCTCCTGCCCGAGCCAGACCTGCGCCCCACAGTGCGCCACCTGCACGGCCCACAGCACCAGCAGGACTCGGTCCAGACGCTGCGGCCGGACACCCCTCGGGGCCAGGGCGTAGAACGCCGGCAACACCACCATCGCCAGGGTGTCCGCCAGGCGGAACAGGTCGGCGCTGCGCCCTGCCACTGCCGCGGCGATGTGCAGGATGACGTAGAGCCAGAGCACGGCGGTGAGGACCAGGGCTGTGCGTCGCCGGCGGCCGGCGGCCCCCGCGCGCGGCGGCGAGAGCAACAGGTAGGCCAGGCCGGTCAGGGTCAACAGGACACCCGTGGGCGCGGCGATGTAGAAGACCAGGCCGAAGCCCGCTCCCATGGGCACGAAGAGCGCGACCGGGTAGCTGGCGAACAGAGCCACCAGCAGCAGCCAGCGGCAGGCTGGCGCGAAGGCCGTCTGGAGAGGCGTCCGAGAAGGGAGGTCCGGCCGGCTGGCGTTCACTCGGAGGCCTCCCCGCGGAGAAGGTCCGCCGCCAGGCCCCGGGCCTGCAGCTCGGCCGCTAGCCGCGGGACGGCCTCCGGTCCGCTGAGGCGTGCCCCTTCCTTGCCCCCGGCGTCGTAGAAGATGAAGGTGGGCAGGGCCTGGACCCCGAGGGCTGCGGCCACGGCCTCATCACCCACGGTGAGGGCCATCCGGTCGCCGCAGACCTCGCGCAGCCGGGACTCCAGGCGGTCCTGCGGCGTTCCGGCCTGCTGGCGGGGAAGCAATGCCAGCAGGCGCGGCCTGGCTTGCGCCGGCGTGGCCATGACCGCATCGGCCGGCAGAGGCCGCGGCGCACTGGCGCGACCGGCCGGCGGTGACGTCCGTGGCGCGTCCGCGGCCTTTCGGTCGCGTTCGTTGAGGACCCACGCCAGCGCCAGCGCGAGCGCCGCCATGATCAGGCCGCGCCGCCAGCCGCGCCGAGGTCTGGGTTGCGCTGTGGGGCTGTCCATGGGTTATCCTGGCGGGTGGGGTAGAGCAGGGCCAACGGGGCCTGGTGTCGACCGCAGCGCGCGCCCGGGGGGCGGGTCAGGCCATGGCCCCCACCTGGTGCAGGTAGGCCACACAGGCACGCAGGAACTCCTGTCTGCCGGCGGCATCCAGGGCGGTCACGTTATCCCCCTCGATCTCGAGGGTGTAGGGACCCGTGAAGCCGACCTCGGCGAGCACCCGGAAGACGCCCTGGAAGTCGACCACGCCCTGGCCGATGGGCGGGAAGATGGGGCTCTTGAACCCGCCGTCGGTGTCCTTGAGATGAACGCTGGCCACGAACTCCGCCACCTTCTTCAGCTCGGTGACCGTGTCCGTGCCCTCATTATAGTAGTAGATATTCCCCGTATCGAAGTTGAAGCGCAGCCCCGGGTGCCCGACCGCCGTCAGCGTCTTCCGGGCCACGTCGCCATTGGTGCCCAGGCGCGGGTGGGTCTCCATGCACAGGATGACCTGGCGTTGGTGGGCATACTCGGCGAGTTGGCGCAGGCGGCCCACCACCGCACTCCACGGCACATCCGGGCCGGCCTGGACGCTGACGAAGATCCTGGGCACGCCGATGCGATGGGCGCCATCGATGACCGGCAGCAACTCCGCGCAGGTTGCCTCCGAGTCCAGGCTCACGTGGGTAGCGATGGTGGCAATGGTGACGCCGTGCCGGGCTGCCAGCTCGGCCATGGCCCGGTAGTCGCCACCCGGCGCCGGCGGGACCTCGGCGTGAACGACGCCCGCGCGGGGGAAGCTCTCGAACGCCACCTGCAGCGTATCGAACACCCCGGTCCTGCAGGAGATGATGTTGCCCATGCCCGCCTCCGGTGGTCACCACGGTCCACGGCCTGTTCCGGCGGACTCGCCCCGCCGGGCCGTCACTATAGCGCCTCCTGTCCCCGGCGCGTGGCGTCGGGGACAGGAGGCGGCGCGTCCGCCGACCTTGGGGGACAGTGGCAACCGGGGTCGGTTGCCGTACGTTAGGGGCTCGTCTGGCGTCCGTGACGGACGCGACGTGAACAGGAGTTGACGATGACGGACCCAGGGGCAGCGGCGGTACGGGTATGCATAGGTATGGGCAGCATCCTGTTCGGCCTGGGCTGTGCCGCCCTGGCACGTGGAGAGGATATCATGCTCTACGACTTCGAGAAGGAGTTCGACGCCGGCCGGGTTGAGGCGCGGGACGTGCAGGTGAGTCTGGCCAAGGCTCCCGCCGGTACGGCCCTGCGGCTGGCGTCCGGCCACGGGCAGGACTGGCCCGGCATCACCCTGCCGGCCCCGGCGGGACACTGGGACCTCAGCGGCTGCGCGCTGCTGCAGATCGATGTCGCCAACACCGGCACGAACCGGGTCAAGGTCTGTTGCCGGGTGGACAACCCGGGTGCCGACGGCGTCAAGCACTGCATCACTCGCGACCTTAGCCTTGACGCGGGCGCGCGCGGCGTGCTCGAGGTGCCCCTGCTGAAAGCGGCCACGGATACGGCGATCACGTTCTTCGGCATGCGCGGCAACCCGCCGGGGTTCGGTGACCAGGGCGGCATCGACACGGCCAATGTCACCCAACTTATCGTCTTTGTGCCCAAGCCGACGGAGGACCACCTCTTCGAGATCGGCAAGGTCCGTGCCAGCGGGGTCTACCAGGCGTCGGCGTGGGCCGGCAAGACCGCGGCCGAGTTCTTCCCGATGATCGATGAGTACGGGCAGTTCGTGCACAAGGACTGGCCTGGCAAGGTGCATGGCGAGGCCGAACTGCAGCAGCAGCGCCAGGCGGAAGCTGCCGATCTGGCAGCCCGGCCCGGGCCGGAGGCCTGGGACCGGTTCGGCGGCTGGGCAGGCGGGCCGCAGCTCGAGGCCACCGGTCACTTCCGCACGGAGAAGCGTGATGGGCGCTGGTGGCTGGTGGATCCCGAGGGGCGTCTGTTCTGGTCCCACGGAATCGATTGCGTGGGCACGGGCAACGCCACCACTCCCATCACGGACCGTCAGCACTGGTTTCGGGGGCTACCGGCTGTCGACTCGCCCTTCGCCCGCTTCTATGGCAAGGGCTCCTGGGCTCCGCACAACTACTACGAGGGCAAGACCTACGAGACCTACAACTTCACCGCCTCGAACCTGATGCGGAAGTACGGCGAGGCCTGGGAGGAGCAGTTCGCGCAGCTCGTCCACCGGCGCCTCCGCAGTTGGGGCATGAACACCATCGCCAACTGGTCCACCGACAGCATCTACCTGCAACGTCAGACACCCTACACAGCCACCATCCACTTCGGCGGGCGGAACCTCGAGGGCAGCGAGGGCTACTGGGGCAAGTTCCGCGATGTCTTCGACCCCAGTTTCGCGGCGGCCGTGCGGGAGGCCCTGTCGCGGCAGCGTGGCCGGACGGCCGACGACCCCTGGTGTATCGGCTACTTTGTCGACAACGAGCTGAGCTGGGGCGACGACAGTTCTCTGGCGGTGGCGGCGTTGGTTTCTCCGTCCGGCCAGCCGGCGAAGCAGGCCTTCGTGGCGGACCTCAGCGCCAGGTATGCCACCATTGAGGCGCTGAACGCGGCGTGGGGTAGCCAGCATGCCACCTGGGACGCTCTGCTGGAGTCTCGCCAGGCGCCCGACCTGGCCAAGGCGCGAGCCGATCTCACGGCCTTCTACAGCAAGACCGCCGAGACCTACTTCCGCGTGTGCCGCGAGGCGGTGAAGGAAGTCGCGCCGCAGACCCTCTACCTGGGCTGCCGGTTTGCCTGGGTCAACGACCTGGCGGTGCGGGCCGCGGCGCCCTACTGCGATGTCATCAGCTTCAACATCTACCGGCGGAGTGCAGCGGACCTGCATCTGCCTGACGGGGTGGACAAGCCAGCCATCATCGGCGAGTTCCACTTCGGGGCGCTGGACCGGGGCATGTTCCACACGGGCCTGGTGCCCACCGCCGACCAGGCCGCGCGCGCGGCTGCCTATCGCGACTATGTGGCCGGCGCCCTGCGGCATCCACAGATCGTGGGGACACACTGGTTCCAGTTCGGGGACCAGGCCACCACCGGTCGCGGCGACGGCGAGAACTACCAGATCGGGTTCCTGGATGTCTGCGACACTCCTTACCCCGAGACCATCGCGGCCTGCCGCGAGGTCGGGTACGGGTTGTACGGCACGCGGGCGGCGAAGTGACTGGGGGAATCCGAAACCCTAAATCGGAAATCGGAAATCGGAGATCGGAGATCGGAGATCGGGAATCGGAAACCGGAGACCCGGAATCGGAAACCCGGGACCCCAGACCCGAGACCTGAGACCAAGGGCCAAGCCCCAAGGGCCAAGCACGGGTAAGCGGGAACGGCGTTGGCTGCACCCGGGCTACGGTTTCGCGGGGGGCGGCGGCTGGCAGGTCAGCGCGGCGACCTGGCCTTGCCGGGCCAGGTCCGCCGCCTCGCCCAGGAGCCGTGCGGCCTCCTGCGGTGCGTGGAAGCCCATGGAGTTCTCGGCCGCGACGACATCCAGTCGCCACTGGGCCTGGCGCTGGAGTTCGAGGGCTGTTCGTAGCTGGTCCTCGGTGGCGCCACCCTCACGGGCCTTCAGCACCTCGGCACCGGTCTCGGCGTGCTTGTAGCCCAGGAAGCGGGTACCATCGGGGAAGGCGGTGGGGTTCCACGTGGCCTCGATGTCCTCTGCCTTCAGCCCCTTGCCCCAAGGGAACGTCAGAGGGGTCTTCGGTCCGCAGTAGTACTCCACGTGACACTGGCCGCACACGAACGAGCGCATTTCTGTGCGGGAGGCGTCCATGTTGGGGTCGTAGGGGCGCTGGCGCGGGCCCTCCCGCCAGGCTTGGACCGACGGTAGCGCCGGCACTGCTGCGGCCGACTCCGCCAGCCGGCGGATGCCCACGATGAAACCGGGCCGCGCCACCCGCACCTGCATCGTCTTCGGATCGTGGCAGTCCACGCAGGAGACCGGGTGGGCATGGCCCATCTCGCGGAGCATCGCGTTCAGTTCCTGATAGGAGAGACGGTAGGACTGCTCGCAGCCCTTCACTGCGTCACCATCGCCCAGTTTGCGGTACAGGGGCATGACCGATGCATGGCAGTGCAGGCACGAGCCCGACTGCGGTTTGCTCAGTCGCTTGGTGGCCTCCTGGTCAGCCAGCATGTAGGCATGCCCGCGACGGTCCCGGTAGTCGATGGCAAAGGCGTAACCGAGGAACATCCGTTTCAGCCAGGGGTCCCGCTCGATCTTCTCCGTCGGCATCGCCTCGCTGCCCCCGTGGCCCCCGAAGCGCGTCCGCGTCGGCGTCGCGGTGCGCCGATACGAGTCGTACTCCCGAGGCCAGTTCGTTCCCCAGGCGGTAGGGTCCGTGTCGTCCTCGGTCACCGCCACCAGCCGCGTGTAGGGCGTCTGGGCCTCGGCCTTGCGCGCGGAGATGTTGATCAGCAGGGCCGTCACCAGCCCGACGGCAATGGCCACCCCCACGACGATCACCACAAAGGCAGCGACGGCCCCGTACTTCGTTGGCGGGATCCTCATCGCCGACTCCTCTCGGCAGCCTCACCCCGGTCGCGTCCACCCAGGCCCAGGGTCTCGCCATGCCCCACGGCAGCGTGACAGTGGACGCAGCGCACGGCGTCCGGGTCGGTCGCCGCTCCGGCCACCATCGCCTCCACCAGATCGCCATGGCAACGCCGGCAGTTCTCCTGCAGGACCCGGCTGTTCCCGGGCTTGATCCGGATCGGCTCGGCGAAGTCCTGCAGCGTGAACGCCTTGGAGTGGTGATAGTCATTCAGCCCCTTGACCAGGTACTTCGGGACCAGTTCGTGGGGCAGGTGACACTCCGCGCAGGTGGCGACGCCGTGGTGGCTGGAGCGCTGCCAGGAATCGTACTGCGGCTGCATGATATGGCAGTTGATGCAGACTCCCGGGGCTGCCCCCAGGTAGGAGAGCCCTTCCGCGTACTGGAAGGTGAATCCGCCAACCCCAAGCAGTGCCCCCAGAAGCACAGCCAGCACCACGGCCGCCCGGCGCACTGGCCCAGGCTGCCACCAACGGCCGACATCCCCTGCTGGCCCTTCTGCCACCGCCACACCCCCCCCGACCTCGCCCCGGGCACCGTCTCTCAGTCCCCGCCGGCCCCTGACCTACCGGCCCCTGGCTCGCCGGAAAGACGAAGAAGGTGTTACCTGAATACCGCAATGGCGGCGATGCAGGAAAGCTGGCGCTGGCGGCAGGACGGTTCCGAGATCGCGGTCCGCGGGGCGGCGTACCCGCGGACCGGCGGGCCGGGCACGTGGGCGGCGGCAGCCTTGGCGTCGTTCTCTGGAGTCGCGTCTGGCCCGCACGCGGGCCGATGGCAGCCGCGAC
>Ga0172371_10005856_pt1 | contig 18099 bp, 13 predicted proteins | sample Lak12m_FD_114543 | JGI IMG/M metagenome (GOLD analysis project Ga0172371, IMG submission 114543) | Freshwater microbial communities from Kabuno Bay, South-Kivu, Congo - kab_022012_12m | ecosystem: Environmental > Aquatic > Freshwater > Lake | place: Democratic Republic of the Congo: South-Kivu...
AAACAATAAAAAAAGAACAAAAAGCAAGCGTGGTATCTCCGTTTATCGCGGCATTCGCATCTGCGCTCATCCCTGGACTGGGTCAAATCCTGGCGATGTCAGTGCAGCGCGGATTGGTCATTTTTGCCAGCCTGATCACGTCTGCCGGGCTGCTGGCCTGGCGTATTTACGATACCGGCAGACGGTATAACGATTTGGAGACGATTGTCCGTAAAGCCTACCAGCTCAACCCCATTCTCTACCTGATTACCACCCTGATTGTGGTCACTTACCTGCTTTCCATCATTGATGCGTATTTGCAAGCCAAGCCTGGCCTTAAAAGGTCAAAAGCATTCGGATTGGTATTGCTGATCCTTATAGTGTTTTTTATCCAGGGCTGGGAGATCGGCGAAATCGATCTGGGCAGCCTGGTTCGCGATGCCGATGAAGCCGTGCCTGCTTTAACCAGGGTGGTTTGGCCATGGGAAAAAGCCATCGCTTATCCCGAAGAATTCAGGACTACCTTGGTTGAAGTTCAATCCCCATGCACTGAAGACGCATATCCGGCGGGAGAGGTCAAAGAAAGTGAACCGTACCTGATTGCCGATCCGACTTGTGGAAATCCTTCAGAGGTGGAAGCGGCCCTGGGAACTGAATTCCATGTCATCGGTAAAAACTTCATCCCCGGCAATACCATCGAAATTTGGTGGAAGGATCCGATCAATAATGAATTCCACCACCGCGTGGAAGGCGATTATTACATCATCGCGGCCGATGAGACTGGCAACATTGATATTAACATTATCATGCCCTACCGCACGATTCCGCCGGTTGCGGGAGAAGGCCCAAAAGTCTGGCAGATCCAGGCGCGCCAACTGATCACGGTGGGCGGGGCGGAACCCAGCGAAGAATTGAAACTGGCTGTTGAAAAAATGGTTGAGACCATTTTCATCGGCATGATGGCAACGTTCTTTGGCATTATCCTGGCTGTACCGGTCAGCTTTATTGCCGCACGCAACCTGATGTCGCATTCTCCGCTCACGATGGCGATCTATTACATCGTCCGCACGATCCTCAACATCATCCGTTCGATTGAGCCGTTGATATGGGCGATTATTGCGGTCATCGTGGTCGGACTGGGGCCATTCGCGGGTATATTGGCCTTGACGCTGCATTCATTGGCCGCCCTGGCCAAGCTGTATTCTGAAGCCATCGAAAGCATCGATTCCGGCCCGATTGAAGCCGTCCAGGCTACCGGTGCGAACTGGTTTCAGGTCATCAGCTTCGCGGTCATCCCGCAGATTATTCCGCCTTTTGTATCCTTCACGATCTACCGTTGGGATATCAATATCCGCATGTCCACTGTGATCGGTTTCGTGGGCGGCGGCGGTATTGGCTTTCTGTTGGCGCAATGGATTCGCATTCTCGACTATAGAGCTGCGGGAATCGCGGTATGGTTCATCGCGATCACGGTAGCCATCCTGGATTTCGTCAGCGCGGAAATCCGGGAACGATTTGTCTAGGAATATCATCGGATTATTTTCTCAGGCCGGTTCGTTGAAACCGGCCTGATTGTGTACAATTAGCTCAAATGCGAACTAGAAGCGTTCAAATCCAGAAAATCGCAAGTGACTTGAAAAAGTTTTTCTCTGAAGTGCAGCGCATATTGCGCATAGCTATGCGTCAGTTCAATGATACCCATTCAGCGCAAGCCGCTGCTGGCATGTCTTATTATGGTTTCTTCTCGCTTTTCCCGCTGCTGCTATTCTTGATCGTGGGGGCCAGCTATATTCTGGAATACCAGGCAGCCTATGATTACATCATCGAGAATGTCTTCAAGGTGCTTCCCACAGGTAAAAACTTGATGGATGCCAACCTTCAGCAAGTGCTGCGCTCCAGGGGGGCGGTGGGGTTATTGGGTTTGATCGGTTTCCTGTGGTCGGGATCCAGTTTCTTTTCCATTTTGGCCAGTAATATCAACCGTGCCCATCCCAAATCACACAGCCGCAATTTCCTCGAAAACAGGGGGGTGGCATTCATCATGGTTGGGTTGATCACCACATTGATGGGTATCTCCATCGTGATGAGCACGCTCACCAATCTGCTGCCGAAATTCGATTTTCTGTTTTGGGACGGCACACTGTTGCATGAAACGGTTGTGTGGCGATACCTCATCAAGGCTATACCGTTTTTGGTAACGCTGGCGATGTTTATTTTCCTTTACCGTTATATTCCCAAGCGCAAGATCGGTTGGCGGGGCGTTATTGTAGGGTCGATATTGGCCGCTTTCAGCTGGCAGGCAATCACCAAGCTATTTTCCTGGCTGCTTTCCGCGGGTTGGATTCAGTACGAGCTCATTTATGGCTCGCTCAGCACAGTAGTAACGTTGATGTTCTGGATTTACCTGATCAGCACAATCACTTTATTTGGCGCGCATTTGAGCGGTGTGATCGATAATTACTGGCTGGTCAAACCGTCAAAAGAAGATGATGATGCGGAGGATGCCATCATCCCTTTTGATGACTGAGCTGCCACAGACTGCCCAGCGAGATTTTCAAGCGTTTACCCAGTTCCGGACCCATTTTGGTAGTGACATCATCGAAGTTGTAGAAGACAACAAAAGGAATTTCGTGGCCGTTGACCGGAATAAAACCCTGGTTGCCATGCGCGATTTCGCAGAAGTCGCAATCCCGATATAACCGTTCCAGTTTATCATCCGGCAGGCTGTGCTCCAGAATGGAATCCGGGCGGTCAGGGTTGAAACGCAGCCGGTTCTTGCGCAGCGATTCCTCCCATGGAACATCGACATACAGGATAGCCAATTGTTGCAGGATATTATCACTGAGCTGCGCAAGCGCCTGGCGATAACCCCCATGCTGTTTGCCGCGAGAAAACTCCAGGACGGTTGTGCAATTGCCCTCGATCTCCGCATCCCGCAGGCTTTTTTCGTATTCCAGGTTGATCAGATGGATCAGTAAATCCCAATAATACGGTTCCTTGAAATAGCCATCCTGGTCAGTGAACAAGCGCGCTTTGCCCATGCGTTCCAAAAGTTCATCCTCTTCGAACCAGCGCCATAAAAAGGGGAAATCATCAATCACGTTGAACATGCCCAGGTGATAGTCTTGCTGCCTGGCTCGGTCATCGACCTGGTTGCTCAAATATTCAATAATTTCACTTTTCCCCGCAGCCGGACGGGCAATCAGCAGGATTACTGAAAAAATGTCGGGACGATCCATGATTCACCTCGATTGTTTTATTAAGACTACTCTTCGAACACTTCCCAATATCCTTTATCCAGTTCGTCATCGGAAAGATGCGCGTAGCGCTGAGTTACCGCGATATTCTTGTGCCTGGCCAGGTTTTGCGCCAGTTTCAGGTTGCCGGTGGTGGTCAGCACGCGCGTTACAAAGAAATGACGAAAAGAGTGGGGGGTAATCGTGCCGACCGCTTCCAGCCCAAGGATGGTTTCCACCCATTCCGCTACGATATTGCGGCCGGTGGTGGGCGTGATCGATTTGATCTTATCGCCCGCGCCTTTATCGTGCCGGGCGAAAAGGGGCAGGGCGCCCAGCGGTTTGTGCGATTTCCCGTCGATCTGCGCGCGCGCCTGGATGTAATCCTTGATGGCTTGCTGTGAGCGCCTGGAAAAGCGCACAATGGCCTGGCGGTCGCCTTTGCCGATCACCATGGCTTTGCCCTCATTCCAATCCAGGTCACCGCGCCGTAAACTGCAGGCTTCATGTACGCGCAAACCGGTATCTGCCAGCGTGATCAGGAAAGCTTTATCTCTTAATGCGCGTAGATATTCATTTTCGTCTTCCGCGCGCTGTATCTGCATACTTTCCATATGCTCCAGGATTTTTTGTATGGCGTTGGCGGGGAATTGCGGCAGTCGTTTACCCGGTTTACGCGTACGCTGGCGGATCAGTAATTTCACTTTTGAAAGATTGATGTAAGCAATTTCTTCTGCCACCAAATACTCAAGAAAACCCTTCAAAGCAGTGATATACAGCTGTTCAGATGTGGCTGCGTATGATTTTAAGTCGCTGGCGAACCAGCTGATCACATCTTCCGAAATATCACTGACAGCGACCTTCTCTACGTCGATTTGATGATCTTGCAACGTGATGGCGAAGTTTTTCATAGCAGTGGCATACGCCAATAAAGTTTTTTCACTGCGCGCCAGTTTCACGGTATTCAAATAGTCCTGGATGGCTTGATTTATGCTTGGCATATGGTTAGTATAAATTAATCCTACGCTTGCTATAATAGTACTTATCGAAAGCAATAATAGTATAGCACGAATTTGGCCATAAAATCAACTCCCCTGCCGATTAAACAGGTGACATAATTATTGAGAAAGATAGTGCATTGATATTGCATTTGATTAAATCGAAACAAGTATAATGGTTTTGATATCCAACCAAAAGAGAACTCCCCTTCTGGGGATACAAAACCATCGAAAGCGAAACAAAATGGCGAAAATGGCCCTGAGATTCGACGAAGATCTCATTGCAGCTGAATTACCTGAGAAAAACGTTCAAATCTTCTTGCCAGGGACGCATTCTCCGAAAAAAGATGAGCTTGATCTGGTCAAATCGGCAATAGAAAATCCCCTCGTGGACGAAAATAAGCGTCAGATCGGCCGATTAGCAGGGAAAAGTATTGCGATTGCGATCAACGATCAAACCCGACCGCTGCCGCACAATGTGTTATTGCCTTGTTTGCTCCATTTTCTACACTCAAAAGGCGCTGAACGCGAGAAAATCACATTTTTTATCGCTACAGGCACTCACCGCAAGCTGACTGACGAAGAAATTGAGGTGGTTTTACCTGGTAATTTATCCAAAGAGTACGCTTGTGAGTGTCATGATTGCGATGCTGCCGATAAATTGATGCATTTAGGTCACAGCGCACGCCAAACACCGGTGTTTATCAACCGGGGCTACTATCAATCTGACTTAAAAATCGTGGTTGGCAACATCGAACCGCACCACTTCATGGGTTTTTCCGGCGGAACGAAAACCGCCGCTATCGGATTGACCGGCCGCGAAACCATTCAAAAGAATCACAGCATGCTTCCGGATCCACATGCCCGCATGGCGCTTTATAATAGCAATCCTATGCGCATGGATGTTGAAGAAATCGGGCGCAAGATTGGCGTGGATTATGCCTTGAACGTGGTTTTGAACGACGATAAGCAGATCGTGAATGCTTTCTGGGGTGATCCACAACAGGTGATGTTGGCTGGCATTCCCGCCGCACTTGAATCTTGCCAATTGGATGTAAGCGCGGCAGATTGCGGTTTTGACCTGGTGATCGCCTCTGCCGGTGGTTTTCCCAAGGATATTAACTTGTACCAGTCCCAAAAAGCGCTCACCAATGCCTGCCTTTTCTCAAAAAAAGGTGGTGTGATCATCCTAGCTGCCGGCTGCCGCGACGGCGCCGGGAGTGAGAAATTCACAGCCTATCTAACAGACAAACCCTCCTGGCAGGCAGTATTGGATGATTTTCCCCGGCGCCCGTTTGAAATCGGTCCGCATAAGGCGTATCAGCTTGCCTTGCAAGCCAGAGACCATCACCTCATTCTTGTATCCAGGATGCCGCCTGCGGAAGTGCGCAGGTACCTGCTTACCCCCGCTGACAGTTTACGCGAAGCGCTCACGCTGGCCTTGCCCTTCCTGCCTGCCAATTACCGCACCGCAGTGCTGCCCTTCGCGACTCACAGTATGCCTAAAATGGAATCTGCTGGAAAATGAAAAAGAATCACATGCCCATCTTCCAAAATCCCGATTTGGACGGTGCTTCTTTCTATAGAAAAAAAGACAGTCGGCTGGGTGTGTTATTGATGCACGGCTTTACCGCCACCACTGCCGAAGTGCGACCGCTGGCTGACGCGTTCACGCGCATGGGCTGGACAGTCAGCGCGCCGCTGCTGCCTGGCCACGGCACCAGTCCGCAGGATATGAACCGGCAGAAATTCCAGGATTGGGTTAAATGCGCGGAAAATGCCTGGCAGGATTTGCGGCGCGATTGTGAAGTGACCATCGTGGGCGGCGAATCCATGGGTGCGGTTCTAAGCCTGTGTCTGGCTGAGAAGCATCCGGAGATCGCTGCCTTGCTGCTCTACTCCCCCGCCCTGCGCGTGGATAGACTTAAATACGCGAAGTTTTTCAAGTATTTCATCCCGGTAATGGAAAAATCCAACAATGATCCTGAAGATACCCGCTGGCAGGGCTATACCGTCAATCCTTTGTTTGCCGCGCATGAATTACTAAAGCTGCAGAAGCAGGTTACCGTTCAATTATCCCGCGTGCAGCAACCGGCATTGATCTTGCAAGGTAAATATGACAAAACCATTCATCCGGACAGCGGCACAATGATCCACGCTCAGATCAGCTCAAAGACAAAACGACTGATACTCATGCAAGAGTCGGGACACGTCATGCTGCTGGATCGCGAGCTGGAAAAAATCGTCTCGCTCAGCATCGACTTCCTGAAAGACGCGGATATCCTTTAGATATTGAACGGGTTATAATTTCAGTAATGCATTGATTTTCAAATGGAGATGAAAATGGAAGAATATTCCGATACCAAAGGCAAAACCACCATCGACCCCGGTGTTTTAATAAAGATTGCCAAATTGACCGCCTTAAGCGTGCCGGGCGTCAGTAAAATGGCGCCGGGGTTGCACAGCGTCGATAACCTTGTGAAGAAAAATTACTCCCAGGGCGTGAAGATCGATGTTGAAAACAATACCGTGTATGCCGATCTTTATCTGGTGCTTCGAAAGAATGTGGATCTATTTAAAACCAGCCAGATTGTCCAAAAGAAAGTCGGTCGCGCAATAACGGAAATGGTCGGAATGGATGTGGGTCAGATTAATATCCATATTGAAGATATCGATTACGCGGAATCGGAAGCAGCCTAGAAAAAAAAGAAGATGAAATCTCGCACCCAGGCGCGCGCGATTGCTCTGCAAGCTCTTTACGAATACGATTTATCACACCACCCGGTTGGCATAATTTTGCAAAACCGCTTTGGCGAGGAAGAATTGGACGAAAAGACCCGCCAATTCTCGCAAGAAATAGTCATGGGTGTTTTTCCAATTATCGAGAAACTCGATCATATCATTGCCAGCTACGCGCCGGAATGGCCGCTCGACCAGGTGGCATCGATTGATCGCAATATCATCCGTATCGCCTTGTGGGAATTCGCGGTGAAAAAGATCACACCAGTTAAGGTAGCGATCAACGAGGCGGTTGAGTTAGCTAAGGTATACGGTTCGGATAGCACTCCCCGTTTTATCAACGGTGTACTGGGCAGCCTGGTTGCCAAATACGGGGATTACAGTGCGGAAATTGAAAAACTCTAACGACAAATCAGGATAAATATATGCACAAATTTTATCGGGTTGTCTCAATTTTAATTTGCGGATTATTCATCTTGCTGCCTATCTCCGCTTGCAGTGGTTTTTCTACAGGCATGGAAACCCAGCAAAAGACCACCCTGGCAGAAACGGTTTTTGAAGCTGCTTTGGCAGAACCGCTGGGGGAGAACGAAATGCTTTACCTGGAGATCCTGGACGAAGTAACCGGTATTGCTCTCAACCCGACCCGTTATGAAATGGAAGCTAAAGATAACCTGTCCTATTTTGTGCGCATCCCGCTGGTGATCGGCTCTTTGCTGAAATATCGTTATGTCCGCCAAGGCACGGATGCCAACCTGATCGAGCATGATACCAATGGCCGCCAGCTTCAATATCGCTTGAGCCTGGTCAAGAAACCAGCCGTGGTTAAGGATTTTATCTCCGGCTGGAAGTCGGATATCTACCAGGGAAAGACTGGTGAAATCAGCGGCTTTATTTATGATCAGGATACTGAAGCTCCCCTGGGCGAGATTATGGTTTGCCTGAACGGATTGAAAACCTTTTCCTCTTCAGACGGATATTATGAGTTGAAAAACGTTCCATTGGGAGAATACAACCTGGTGGCTTTCCACCCGGATGGGAAATTTCAAGCTTTCCAACAAGGCGCTGTGATCGCTGAAAATTCGGTCACTCCGGCATCCTTTGGAATAAAACCGTCTGAAATGGTTGAAGTCACCTTTAGCGTAACCCCGCCGGCTGAAGAAACCACATCCGGCACGATGCGCTTCATCAGCAATCTCTATTCGCTGGGCAATACCCTCAATGAACAATCAGGCGGCGTCAGCGTGCTGGCTTCTCAGGCGCCTGCCCTGCAGCTGCAGGAAAACGGCTCCTACACGCTAACGCTTATGCTGCCGGAAGGCTTTGACCTGCAATACAAGTTCTCGCTCGGCGATGGATTCCTCAATGCTGAGCGCGCGCATGACGGCGGTTACAAAACCAGGCAATTGATCGTACCTGGCCGCAGCATGAAAATCAGCAACACCATCGACTCATGGTTCTCGCGCGGCAGTTCGCCCGTGACTTTCAATCTGACCGTACCGGCGAATACACCGGTGAAAGATGAGATCGCGATCCAGTTCAATCCCTTCGTTTGGATGGAGCCGATCCCCATGCAGAAGGTTGCGGACAATCAATGGTCATTCACGTTGTATGGTCCGCTGGAGTACCTGAACGGCGCGCAGTTCCGTTTCTGCCGCAACGCGCAATGCGGCCTGGCGGATGACGCGCTTACCTCGGGGAAAAATACTGTCGGATACATTCTTAATTTGGATGATTCGTCCGCGCAAAAGGTCAACTACACATTGGAAAAATGGGCTGGTCTCGATCAGCGCGATTACACTTTTAGTCCCATAAGCATCCCTGCGAACAATGTCTATATCAAGGCGATTGAGATTTCAGGCGAGTTCGATAAGAAAGCCATGTCAGGCTACGATTGGGGCATTGTCAACGCGGCTGTGAACGGTGCAAATTTACTGCTGCTCACCCCTTCCTGGGCTTTCTCGTCAGGAGCGGTCTCCATGATCACGCTCAAACCCGGCAGTGACCTGTTCACGGCAGATCTGGATGAGCTGACTGCGTTTACAACTGAAACGGGCATGAGTCTTGGTATTTATCCACAGCCGCACTTTTCTTCCGGCAGCGCGGATTACTGGTACGAATCCGAGCGCAGTTTCAATTGGTGGAATCAATGGTATAAGCTTTATGAACGCTTCATCCTGCACTATGCCGATTACGCTGAGCGGAATGGCATCCAAACCCTGGTCATCGGCGGCAGCGCAATTTCAGCGGCTTTTCCGGATGGCAAGCTGGCGAATGGGAACGCAGCCAATACACCCTACAACGCAGAAGAAATCTGGAATGCGATGATAGAAAGTATCCGCGCGCGTTTCAGCGGTCAGCTCTTCTTTGCACTGCCCTACTCCAGCAGCATGGAGGTTGATTATGAGTTTCTTTCAAAGGTAGATGCAGTGTATATTGAAATGAGCGCTGCGTTGACCACTTCCGAGAAACCCAGCCTGAGCGAAATAAAAAATCGCGTCTCCAGCATCCTGGATAGCGACATATATCAGCTATACGCAACTTATCAGAAACCGGTCATCCTTGGCCTAAACTACTATGCCATAGACGGCAGTGCCTCCAACTGCCTGAATTTCAGCAGCTCCTGCCTGGATTTCACGCTGTCGGAAGACAATGCTTATACAGGAGTGGATCTCGAAGAACAGGCGCTGGTCTATCAGGCGATCATCGAAGAAGCCCTTCAGCGCAACTGGATCTACGGTTTGGTTTCCAAGGGCTATAATCCCGCTGTTTTGGTGGAGGACCATTCCAGCTCGGTGTATGGCAAACCAGCGGGAGTGGTGCTCTCCCACTATTTCAACTCCCTGGTTCGTTAAATATAAACCGCATGCATTGAAAACATGCATGCGGTTTCTGTGAAATTTCCCAAATGGATGTTATCCCTTTGCTTGTTCTGCCCGCCGGCCTAACTCCGCGTGCAGATCGTCGATGTCGCGCGTGATGGTGCGCGTTGTCAGGAAGTAGAAGAAACCGCATAGAACCCAGGTGCTGATGCAGATGATCAACATGGCGGAACCGCGCGGGCTGGGATCATTGGCGCGGCGCAGCGCGTCTGCCAGCGCTCCGGTAATTAAAGGTGAAAGGGCCGCGCCGCTGGATTCAATGAAATATTGGATCGCCATAGATGTGCTGCGCACCTCCGGCAGCACAATATCATTGACCGTGGAGGTGACATTCGGCGAGGAAATTGGAATAAATAAAGCCGTAGCCCCTAACAAGATAGCAAACAATGCTCTATTCTCCGGGGGAATATTCAATGTGATGAACAACAATGCCGCGCCCACCAATACGCCGATCATGGAGACAATCACGCGGCCTTTCTTGGTCTTCTTGAAAAAATAATCTCCCAATGCGCCGCCGAGCGGATAACCCAGCGCCAGGATAATCACGGCAGGTCCCATGGTCATCAGAACTTCGCTCTCCAGATAACCGCGCTCTTCCGCCAGATAAATAAAGATGAAAGCGATAATCGCGTTCCAGGGGAAAACGCCGAAGAAACCCTGCAGGAACATTAAGATCAGGCTCTTCTTCTTGAAAACGTCTTTGACTTTTGACCATTCAAAGCGGAAGTTGCCTACCTGTTCCAAGTTTTCAAACTCCGGCTCGCTGGTTCCACGCGGGACGTCTTTCACGCCGAAGAACATGACAATGGCCAAGAAAATACCCAAACCGCCGGTGATGAAAAATATGTTCCGCCATCCCAATGAAACCGCCACGGTGGTTGCCAGCACCAGGCCGACCAGGTAGCCCAGGGGCTGCGCCAATTGCAGAAATCCGTAGATCTTGCCGCGCGTTTTGGGCGGGAAATAATCCGCAATCAGGCTGTACAAACCGGGATAACTGGAATCGTCGATGCCGGTCGATGCGCGGCTGGCCAGGAAGGTCCTGAAATTCGGCGCGATCGCGCTGATCCAGGTGGTCGCGCCCCAAATGAACGAAGCCAGCGAAAGCAGTTTACCGCGCGAGAACCGGTCATACAAGTATCCCCAAAGCGGGTAACAAGCCGCGCCGACGACCAACGCGGCGGTTGAGATCGCGCCCCATTGCGTGTCGGTTAAATTCCACTCTTGATAAATTTGAGTAGCCAGCGGATTGATCAATAACTTGTCTGTTTGGTGAAGCAGCATGAAAACAAAAAAGATGGATAATACAGCCCAGCGGTATCTATTGACCTGTTTCATTGTGTCCTCCCGAGCATTGGTGTGATTTTTGGTGCAATTATTGGTCAAACTCCCCTAATTATATAAACAATTCCTCTGAACGCCAGTGATTTTCGGTTATCATGTATCATAGAAAATATGAACGATAATTCTCAGCCGGTCGATAACCTATTACCTGTTTTAACGCGAGGCGCGTTCTCCGATTTGATCACCACGCAATGGGAAAAACCCGCAAAAACCGCGGAATTGGCCGACTTTCCAAGCCATTTGAATTCCCTGATACTGGAATTCCTACGCGCGCAGGGATGGTCAGGCCTTTACTCACACCAATTACGCAGTTTTCAGGAAATCGAAGCCGGCAAGCATGTGCTTGTTTCCACCGGCACATCCAGTGGTAAAACGCTGTGCTACAACCTTCCGGTTTTCAACCTGCTGCTGGGTGTACCTCAAGCTGCTGCTTTGTATCTCTTCCCCACCAAAGCCCTGGCTGAAGACCAATATAAAAAGATCCTGGACTTTTCTCAATTCCTGGGGAAATCTGGCTCAACGATAAATAAACCGATTCGGCCGGGTATTTATGATGGCGATACCAGCCCTGGCCAACGTATAACTATACGCAATTCAGCCAACATCATCCTGACCAATCCGGACATGCTCCATTTAGGCATCCTGCCGCACCATCCTTCCTGGGAGAATTTTCTAAAGAACCTGCGCTTCGTCATCCTGGATGAGGCGCATATCTACCGCGGCGTTTTCGGCTCGCATGTCGCCAATGTCCTGCGGCGGTTGAAGCGAATACTGCGTTTCTACCAGGCAAATCCCCAGTTTATCCTGTGCTCCGCCACCATCCAGAACCCGTGTGATTTGGCTGAACGATTGGTAGAAGAGGATTTTTACGTCATCTCCCGGGATGGGTCCGATCAACCCCAACGGACTTATTTCTTTGTCAACCCCCCGGTTGTGGATGCCGATCTGGGTCTGCGGCGCGGTTTGATCGATCAGAGCCTGGAAATCGCGCGTGAGTTCTTGAGCAAGGGTGTTCAATCGCTGATTTTCGCGCGCTCGCGCAAGGCGCTGGAAATCACCCTGCGCAGGATGCGCGAGGAAAGCAGCGGCGGGCAGCAAAAATCGATTCAAGGTTACCGCAGCGGTTACCTCCCCAGGGAGCGACGCGAGATCGAATCCGGCTTGCGCAGCGGCGCGCTGCGCACGGTGATCGCCACCAACGCCCTTGAACTGGGCATCGATATGGGCGGCGTGGATGCCGCCTTGCTGATGGGCTATCCGGGCAGCATTGCTAGCTTTTTACAGCAATCCGGCCGAGCCGGCCGTCGCAGCCGCCCTTCTCTCTCGGTTCTGGTTGCGTCTTCCTCGCCGGTAGACCAATACATCATCCGCCATCCTGAGTTCGTGCAAGGCAAGAATCCGGAAAAAGCGCTTCTCGATCCCGATAACCCGCTACTGCTGCTGAACCACTTGCGCTGCGCCTTGTTTGAGCTGCCTTTCGATCAAGGGGAATCCTTTGGGCGCTTGGTCTGGCAACAGGTTGTCCTGTATCTCGATATTTTGAAAAGCCTTTCCCAATCGGTTGTTCGCGGTCGGAAATATTACTGGATGGCCGATCAATACCCTGCCAATGAAGTCTCTCTTCGCAATATCGGCGGTCAGGCATTTCAACTGCGTTTGGTAGCAGAGGATAACCGCCGGATTTTGATCGGTGAAATTGATTATCAGAGTGCGCCTAAAATTGTCCATCCTCAGGCAGTCTATTTTCATAACGGTGAAAGTTACCTGGTGCAGCAGCTTGATTATGAGAAGTCTGAAGGAATACTCGAACAATTTAACGGTGATTATTTTACTGAACCGCGCGTCAATTCGCAGGTGGAAATCATCGAAAACATCCGCCAAGATCACCGGCTGGCGTACGATCAGGAACTCAGTGAAGTAAACGTGATTGAACAGGTGGTTGGGTATAAGCAAATAGACTGGCAGACACATGCGATTCTCAATCGATACGACCTGGAAATGTCAGAAAGCGAATTGCGCACGGTTGGCTTATGTCTGAAGTTGAAAGAAACGACAGTGGAAACAATTCGCTCCGCGTCAAAATGGAGCAATGACCCGAACCAGTATGGACGGGATTGGCCGCGCATCCGGCAAAGTATATTGGAAAGAGACGGCTATCGCTGTCAAATCTGCGGCAGCAATGGCAGCACAGTGCTGCTGCATGTTCACCATAAGATCCCTTTCCGCAATTTTCATAACACTGCGGAAGCCAATCAGGCAAAAAACCTGATCACGCTCTGCCCGAATTGTCACAAGATCGCGGAACAAAATGTAAAGATCCGCAGCGGATTGGGCGGGTTCGCCTATCTGTTCACGCAAATTGCGCCATTGTATTTAATGTGCGACCAATTCGACCTGGGTTACTTTGTTGATCCGGCTTCCAAATACAATGCCAGCTTGCCGATGCTGGTGGTGTACGATCAATTTCCGGGCGGCATTGGTCTCTCGGCGGAATTGTATAATTCAGTCGAACAAGTTCTGGCCAATTGCCTGGAAGTGATCCGGCAATGCGCGTGCAAAGACGGCTGCCCGGCATGCGTCGGCCCGGCCGGAGAGAATGGCATTGGCGGCAAACAGACTGCCTTGCAGATCATCGAGCAATTGCTTAATACGGTTTAGCCATGGATGATTTATTCGATAAGCTGAAAGCCTTAGGATTGAAGATTGAAAAAGCGGCTGAAATTGAAGCGCCGGCGGTCTCTGCCGCCTCGCTGGACGAAGCCGTTTCCGGCCAATGGCTGGATGAGGTGACCCGGGGTGTCTATCGCGCTGAACGTTCAATGCCCTTTGGCAAACGCCATGGCAGTGTCTTAATCGAGCCGCCGGACAATATTCAATTTGAAAGCCTATGGCAATTGGCAGGAATGACCGGCTTGCCATCCGCAGAGAAACTGCTGTTCATCGATACGGAGACCTCCAGTCTGAGCACCGGCGCGGGTTCTTTGGTCTTTATGATTGGCATGTCTTATTTCACCGGCGATGCAATCCAAACCACCCAGCTTTTTTTGGAAAAGCCGGAATACGAGCTGGAGTTATTATGCTTTTTTGATGATTTCATCAATAAATTCGATACCTTTGTCAGCTATAACGGAAAAGCATTCGATATCCCCATGCTGCGCAGCCGGTTTATTATGAACCGCCTGTCACCAGCTTTCAATACAAATAACCACCTGGACCTGCTGCACGTTGCCCGGCGTATCTGGAAACTCAGGTTGGATTCCCGCCGGCTGGCAGATATCGAGCAGCAAATCATGGCTTTCACACGCAGTGAGGAAGAGATACCAGGCTGGCTAGTTCCGCAGATTTATTTCGATTATCTTGAATCGCGGGATGCTGATCCAATCAGGGGCGTTTTCTACCATAACGAGATGGATGTGGTTTCATTGGCGGCTTTGTCGATATTTTTGGCGCGGATGCTTTCGAAAAACGACTCAATCGCAGAGATCGACGCGCGCGACTCATATTCCATTGGAAGCGCTTACGGACGCATGGGCCGTTGGGAGCTCTCACGCGATTTCTTGAAAGACTGTTTGCATAAAGGCATGCCGGATGACTTGACCCGGGAGGCAGCGCACGCTTGCGCAAATACATTTAAGAAACAGGGGAAATGGGAAGAAGCGTTGGAATATTGGCAATTTGCCGCCAGCCTATCAGATTATCCATCCTGCATTGAATTGGCTATGTATTATGAGCATCAGCAAAAAGATATTCAAAGCGCGTTACAATGGGTGGCGAAGGCGTTTCAGATCATGCCCTCCGGGCAGGGATTGGCACATCGAAAAAAACGCCTGCAATCGAAAAGTGAGTTAAAGCATGAAAGATAAACAATTGCACCTGATTTGGAAAGCTTCCGGATATATGGACGCGCAGATCATCAAAAATTATCTGGAATCTTTCGAGATCGAGGTTTTCGATTTCGAGGAGAGTGTTGGTAAAACGTATGGTTTCACCAGTGCGCCCCTGGGTGAGGTGGAATTGTATGTGCGCAAAGACTGCGCGCGCGAGGCGGAGGAGTACATGCAGCGCTACCTGGAATCACGTGCGGATATTGAAACTGAGACGGATTAGCGTTCTTTCAGCCGCAAAGCTGCCTGATAATCTTCTTGTGAATCAATATCCACGATCAGTCGTTCATCCGGCCAATCCACCCACTCGACTTTAGAATCTTTCAGCAGCGATTTCGCGCCTCGGTCCCCGCTGATTTCCAGAATGCGGGGAAAAAACGAGCGTTCAAACAAAACTGGATTACATTGCTGCCCATTGACGCGCGGCGCCACAATTTGATGATCACCCGCAGCCATGCGCTCGGTCATCTGTTTTAATAATTCGCTGGTAACAAAGGGTTGGTCCACCAGCAGGATGAATGCGGCATCGATGTTCTTATCCAGCGCTTCGATTCCTGATTTGATTGAGCTGCTTAATCCTTTATTCCAATACGCGTTGAGTATGATATGCAGGTCTTTCCTGTCGAGCGCCTGGTGGATTTCCTCATAATTGGAACCCAGAATCATATAGATCGAATCAATCCCGGCAGAAGAGACAACCCGCACGATATGATTCACCAGATAAGCATCCCCCCATTTTAAAAGCTGTTTGGGAGAATCCAGCCGGCTGGATCCTCCCGCAGCCATGATCAACGCGCCAAAATTAAGCTTGTTTTTTAAGGGCACCCAAGCCTTCCAGGATTCTTTCCTCAGTCAGGGGGAATCGATTGAACCATACCCCGGTTGCGGCATGCACCGCTGCAAGGACTGCCGGCGCGAATGGCATGTAAGGCATCTCTCCGACCCCGCGGGCGCCGTCCGGGCCGATGGGATCGATATCTTCGATGATGATGCTTTCGGTTTTATCCGGAATATCCATGATAGTCGGTACCAAATAAGTTGCCAGGCTGTCCGTCAGGACTTTTCCGTTCTTCTGGATGAAATTTTCAAGGACAGTGTAGCCGGTAGCCTGAACGATCGCGCCTTCAATCTGGCCGCGCACCTGCTGCGGGTTAATAGCTTTCCCGACATCATCCGCGCAAACTACTTTTTCAATCCACACTTTTCCAGTTTGGGTGTTGACGCTGACCTGTACGGCATCCGCGGCGTAACCATAGCAAAAATTCGGTGTACAGGCGCCCGTCTCGGGATCCAGCGGCGAAGTCGCCGGCGGCCGGTAAACATAGCTGGCCTCTGCCGGGCGTTCTTCATTTTCCCATTTTGCCAGTGCTTCTTTTGCCGCCCCCAGGACGGCATTTCCGCCCATGAAGGTCATGCGTGAGGCGGAAGCACTGCCGGAATTATTTGTTTGAGCTGTGTCGGAAGCGACCAGTTCGATCAAATCCGCTGATACACCGAGCGCGTCGGCTGCAATTTGCACGAATGCCGAATGCGCGCCTTGTCCCACATCCGCCCCGGCGTGTTTCAGGATCACTTTCTCAATGTGATCCTTGCCGATTAAAGTGATCCCTGCCCAGCAGTTTTCAGGTGAACCGTAAGAGAAGCCGACGTTTTTAAAACCGGCCGCGAAGCCGATACCGCGCACGATATGATTCTCTTTATCGGGTTCGGGTTGCTTTGGGGTTACCCAGGCTTCACCGCGCTGCTCCCATCCAATAGCTTGAGCGCAAGCCTGAACAACGTGCTCGATGCTGATGCCTTTGGGCAGCGGCGACCGTACCGGTGTCTCTTGCCCTTCTTTCAACGTGTTAAGCAGCCTGAATTCAACCGGATCGATGCCCAGGGCTTCCGCCAGCTTGTTCATCTGCATCTCAGCCGCGAAACAACCCTGTGGTCCGCCAAAACCCCTGAATGCCCCGCTGGGGATAGAGTTGGTAGCCACTGCCTGCGAATCGATTTTCACGTTCGGGATGAAATAAGGCCCAGCAACCATCAGGGTAGCGTTGGCCAGCACTTTGTTGGAGGTGTACATATAAGCGCCGCCGTCCGCTATGATATCGGCTTCCATGGCGGTCAGTTTGCCAGCTTTGGTCGCGCCCCATTTGGTATGGATCTTATATGGATGGCGTTTGTGGTGCCCGATGATGGATTCGCGCCGGCTCCAGGTCGTCCTGACCGGGCGGTCGATGCCAGCTTCGCGTAATTTAAAGGCTGCCAGGGCCAGGATTATCTGAACAGACATATCCTCCCGTCCGCCGAAAGCGCCTCCGATAGCCGGGTAGATAACGCGGATTTTTTCTTCCGGCAGCTTCAGCGCGTGCGCGATTTGCTCGCGGTCCTCGTGCACCCACTGGCCGCCAACGATCACAGTCAAAAGACCTTCATCGTCATAATAGGCTATTCCCGCTTCGGGCTGCAAGTACGCATGCTCCTGGGCGGGTGTTTCGTAATCGCTCTCAATGATCACATCCGCTTGTTCGAAACCTTTGGCGGTATCGCCATAGCGGATCTGGAAGTGGCAGAATTGATTGCCCGGGGATTCCGGATGCAGCAGAATTGCGTCCGGCTGCATGGCTTGCTCGGTACTGACTACGATCGGCAGCTCCTCAAATTCGATGCGCAGTAGTTTGGCGGCTTTGGCAGCGATTTCTTCGCTTTCAGCGATCACCAGCGCCACCTGGTCGCCCACGAACCGCACCCGGTCTGCGTATGGAATGCCCGAATCCGGGCCGCACAGCACCGGCTGGTCTTGCTTCATCAAACCGTATTCATTGCAGGGTACGTCTTTGGATGTGAGCACCATCAAAACCCCTGCCAGGGCTTCCGCCTGACTGGTGTCAATTATTTTCACAATGGCATGCGCTTTTTCAGCGAAAACGGTCTGCATGTAAACCTGAGCCGGTTTGCTGAAATCGCTCGGATAAAGCGCGCGTCCGGTGACTTTATCGCGCGCGTCGATTCTTTGGATGGATTGACCGATTAACGTAGGATTCATGGC
>Ga0172371_10005857_pt1 | contig 18099 bp, 13 predicted proteins | sample Lak12m_FD_114543 | JGI IMG/M metagenome (GOLD analysis project Ga0172371, IMG submission 114543) | Freshwater microbial communities from Kabuno Bay, South-Kivu, Congo - kab_022012_12m | ecosystem: Environmental > Aquatic > Freshwater > Lake | place: Democratic Republic of the Congo: South-Kivu...
TAAGTGATAGAAGTGGAGATTGTATTGATGAAGATAATACTGTTGAAGGTGCGGTTCCTTGTGTTGGTCCAAATGGCGAAGTTTATGTGAGTTGGGCGGGACCTTTAGGATTGATGTTTGATAAATCTACAAATGGCGGAACAAGTTGGAATATTGATAAATTTGTATCAACAATTCCCGGTGGATGGGATTATGCTGTGCCTGGAATTTATCGTACTAATGGTTTGCCTGTCACTGCCTGCGATACAAGCCAATCACCGTTCAGAGGAAATATTTATATAAACTGGACTGACCAAAGAAATGGAACGGGCAACACAGATGTTTTCCTTACAAAATCTACAGATGGCGGGAATACATGGAGTTCTGTAAAAAAAGTTAATGACGATAACACAACCAGACATCAGTTTTTTACATGGATGACGATTGACCAGACAACAGGTGTGCTATATTTTGTTTTTTATGATAGAAGAAATACATCAAACAATTTAACTGATGTTTATGTTGCAAGATCAATTGATGGAGGTGAGACTTTTGAAAACTTTAAAGTAAGTGAATCTTCTTTCGATCCTTCTTCAAATATATTTTTTGGCGATTACACAAACATTGCGGCAATGAATAAAATGGTTTATCCAATTTGGATGAGATTGGATACAAACACACTAACTGTTTGGACTGCAATAATTAATGATTCAACAGCAAGCATTCCGGTAGAGTTAACCAGTTTTACGGCAAATGCAAATGAAGGTAAAGTAATTCTAAACTGGCAGACTGCGAGTGAAATAAATAATCTTGGATTTGAAGTTCAAAGATTCAAAGATTCTAAGATTGAAGGATTAAAAGATTGGATATCGATTGGATTTGTAAATGGCAAAGGCACAACCAGTGAAGTTTCAAATTATAATTTTACTGATGAACCAACCGAATCGGGTTTATATTCATACAGATTAAATCAAATTGATTTAGATGGCAGTTTTGAATATTCTAACGAGATTGATGTTAATTTTATTATTGCAAATGATTTCAGAATATCCCAAAACTATCCTAATCCATTTAACCCGAGTACAACAATTGAATATCAAATTCCGCAATCATCTTTTGTAACAATAAAAGTTTATGATGTACTTGGGAAAGAAATTATAACTCTTGTTAACGAAGAAAAACCTGCTGGTATCCACGAAGTAAACTTTGAGCCGAAAGATTTAACAAGCGGATTATATCTGTATAAAATTTCTGCAGGTGGATTTGAACAAACCATGAAAATGCTATTTTTAAAATAAACTATTAACACTTCGTTCATCATACTCCATTTATTAATAAAGCCGTCAGAAATGACGGTCTTTTATTAAAAATGAAAAAAAATTATTCGATTCTCTCTAAAGTGATAATCAAGACATAACAATAATAGAGAATTATCAATTCTGCACTCGGTATGGCATTTGCCAATTACTTACAATTAGTAAATATCAAAAAGGAACGAATATGAAAATAAGTGGAATACTAGCGACTATTCTTTTTGTTGTAATAATAGTCTCATTTCTTCAATCAGAACCAGGCTTTAATGGAACAACTCCGGGTTGCAGTGGTTCCGGATGTCATACATTGCAATCAGGAAATGTTACAGCTACAGTATTAAGTAATAATCAAGTTCAAATTACAGTGAGTGGTACAACAGCTAAAGTTGCTGGTGAACTCGTTAATTCAAATGGAGTTGTTGTTGCTGTTATTAATTCAACTTCAAGTAATCCGTTTATATTGACTGCTCCATCGGGAGGAACTTATACAGTGAATGCTGGTTATAAAAGTCCAAGCCGAAATTGGGGAACTACTTCAGTTAATATAGCTGTTGCCCCAGATGCTCCAACAGTTTTAAATTCAAATCCGATTAACAATACACAAATCAATTTAAGCTGGACTGACAACTCAAATAACGAAGATGGTTTTAAGATTGAGAGAAAAACTACTGCCACCGGAACTTACTCTGAAATTGCTCAAGTCGGACCGAACATAAATACTTATAACAATAATGGTTTAACAGGTGGAACTGAATATTGTTATCGTGTTAGATCTTATAATGCAGCAGGAAACTCATCATACTCAAATGAATCCTGCAATAATACTTTTCCCGATTTACCTAATGTTCCAATTAATCTTGTAGCAAATATTATTCAAAGTCCATTATCAGTGGAGTTAGTTTGGACAGACAATTCTACAAATGAAGATGGATTTATTATTGAAAAGGAAACTCTGACAGAAGCCTTTGTAGTAATCGATACAGTTCTTGCAAATGCTAATAGTTATCAGGATTTTGATGTTTCTATCCAAACGTATAACTATAGAATAAAAGCATTTAATATCACGGGTTCATCAGATTACAGTGCAGTGGCACAGGTTTCTGTTCCCGTTGAGTTAACAAGTTTTACAGCAATTGTTTTTTCTAACAATGTTAATTTAATGTGGAAGACTGCAACTGAAACAAATAACTCTGGATTTAATGTTGAAAGAAAAAATATTGAAAATTCAGAATGGAATACTTTATCTTTTGTAAAAGGATTTGGTACAACTTCGGATCCTAAATCCTATTCCTTTAATGATGAAAACATTTCAGCAGGAAAATATTTTTACAGATTAAAACAAATCGATTATAATGGTGTGTATGAATACTCAAATGAAATAGAAGTTTTGGTTAATGCACCTGATGATTTTTCACTAAGTCAAAACTATCCAAATCCATTTAACCCGAGCACAACCATTGAATTCCAGCTTCCAAAAGAATCATTTGTTTCATTAAAAGTCTTTAATATACTTGGAGTTGAAATTGTAACTCTGGTAAATGAACAAAAACCAGCAGGTGTACACAAAATTAATTTTGATGCATCAGGATTGACAAGCGGTTTGTACATTTATAAAATTTCAACAGTTAACTTTGAGCAGACTAGGAAGATGTTGCTCTTAAAGTAAATGGACTTTGATTGTAATATAAAAATCTAACAGATTTACGAGACGGGCTAATTACCCGTCTTTTTTTTATTCGTGGGGTTAGCTTAATTTTCAATATGAACCTTAAACAAATTTTAGAAAAACATTACACAGCTTTTGATAGAACAAAACTTGAACCTGATCCACTTCAGTTTCTTCATTTGTTTAGTGAGGAAAGAGATATCGAATTGATTGGGCTAATCGCTTCAATATTTGCATATGGAAATGTTAAGCAAATTGAAAATACCCTCAAGAAATTTTTAATCGTGTTCGATAGAAAACCTTATTCATTCATAAGTAACTTTTCTTTAAGTAAAGATGCAAAAAAAATCTCATGTATAAAGCATAGATTTTACAACGAAGATGATGTGTTAAAACTGTTTATAATCCTGAACAAAGAGATTAAAAAGTATAAATCAATCAAGCAAATATTTTTACAAGGTTGCAATATTTCTGATGAAAATGTAAAAAACGGAATATCAAATTTTTCAAATCACTTCTTAAACTCTTTTTTAGAAACATTTAGTGAAGTTTCTGCTGGCATAAAATTTATGTTCCCTTTACCAGAAAAGGGCAGTGCGTGTAAACGGATGAATCTGTTTCTGCGATGGATGGTCAGAAAAGATGAACTTGATTTTGGGTTGTGGAAGGAAATTCCAGCAAGTAAACTTGTAATACCGGTTGATACACACATTGCAAGAATTTGTAAAGAATTACATCTTACAAAAAGAAAAAATGTATGCTGGCAAATGGCAGAAGAAATAACTTGGAACCTTAAAAAGTTTGATGCTGAAGATCCTGTTAAATATGATTTTGCAATTTGCCATATTGGAATAAGAAAATTAAAATTTTAAGTTTAACTGTAAATAATGGATTTAATAAAAATGAACAAAATAAATGAAGATCACTTCCCATATAAATACTTAATCTATTTTATAGTTGCAGCAATCGCCATTTCTGTTGCGGGCTATTTTTACTATCTGGATAGAAAAAGTGCTATTGAAGATGAGCTGTACAGGCATGTTGCAGCAATAAAAGAAATTAAACTTGCACAGATTGAAAAAGAACAGCTTCAAAGAAAAAAATCCATTAGTTCTTTACTTTTACTTCCCGTTGTAAAAAATGATATTAATAATTTATTTACGAGAAAACCATCCGCAGTTTTATTAAATAATATTAGCAGGTGGACCAAAGATGTAAAAAATGATTTTGAATTTGTCAGCATTAACATCTTCAATAAAAACGCTGATCTTCTTTTTTCAACTGATTCTTCAAACGGAATCTATGATCACTTTTTGAAGCACGAGCTCGCAGTTATGCTTCAAAAAGACTCTTCTGCACTTTCAAACCTTTACTTAGGGGATAATAAAAAACTTTTACAAGCAATTATTAGTCCAATTAAAACTGGTAAAGAAATTATTGGTTATTTATGGACAGAAGTTTCTTTCTTCGAATATCTTCACCCAATTATTTCTTACACCAAGCAGGAATCTGAAGATGTTGAATATATAATTCTTAAAAAGCAAAGTGATCTTGGATTTGTTTTAAAGGATATTAAAGAAGATAATGAATACAAAATCCGAACAATACCTCTTAGTAAACAAGATAAAAACGAACTTGAATCGTTTATTAAAGGAAAAGATTTTTTTAAAGATGCAAAATTCAAAGGCTCAAAAATATTTGCATCGGTAAATGATATTCCAGGAACAGACTGGATATTGCTCGCAAAAATCAATCAGGAAAAAGTAGTTGAATCCACAAAGAACACCGCAATTATTGTATCACTTGTTTCGGTATTATTAATTATTCTTTCTGCAAGTATTACATATGCAATCTGGAAACGAAGTCGTCTGCACTTTTTAACCCGCACTTTCAATTTAAGAAAAGAAAAAGATGCACTAACAGAACGTTATACATCCTTAACAAAGTATGCAAATGATATGATTCTTAGTGTTGATAAGAATGGTAAAATACTTGAAGCAAATCAGAAAGCTTTTGATACTTATGGATATTCTACCAATGAACTTCTAAAAATGGAATTGCTTGATCTTAGTTATGATAGAAAAAAAGATGTTGAGGTAATTTTCTCTTCCATTAATAATCCGGATGGAATTCTTTTTGAAACAAATCATAAAAGAAAAAATGGAACAATCATTCCTGTTGAAATTAGTGCCAAATTAATTAAGCAGGGAGACGAAGAAATTTTATTAGCCATCATTCGTGATAATACGGAAAGAAAAAAATTAGAACTTGATTTAATACTTGCAAGAGATAAAGCTGAAGAAATGGATAGACTTAAAACCACTTTTCTATCTAATATGAGTCATGAACTTAACACACCAATGAGCGGGATAATTGGATTTTCAGAATTGCTGTTATCTGAAATGGATAATAAAAATCATCGTGAGATGGCAAAGATAATTCATAAAAGCAGCAAAAGATTAAATGAAACACTCAATTCAATTCTAGATCTTTCAAAGATTGAATCTCAAAAGCTTGAATTGAAAATTAATAGTATTGAGCTTGTAACAATGCTGCAGGAATGTAAATACGCCTTTTCTGATGCTGTAAATAAAAAAGGATTAAAATTTACCCTTGATATCCCCCAGGAAAAAGTATTTATCAACTCTGATTCTAATATTCTTTATAAAGTACTTTGTAACATTATTGATAACTCCGTTAAGTACACAAAGGAAGGAGAAATTAATGTTACTCTTAGTGAAACTTCAGAAAATGTAATTATAAAAGTAACGGATACAGGTATAGGGATAGCCGAAGAAAATCTTAGTCAGATTTTTGAACCATTTAGGCAGGGTAGTGAAGGACTCAACAGAAAATTTGAAGGAATGGGTCTTGGATTAACGATTACCAGAAAATATGTTGAATTACTTGGCGGTAAATTGAACATTGAAAGTGAACACGGCAGCGGAACCAATATTGAAATAGTGCTTCCTAAAAATTCGTGATCAAAAAAATAAAAAGTATTTCAAATTATCTTTCCAAAAAGATAAAAAACTATTGAGAATGATACACTTTCCTGCTTAACTTTATGCCACTATTTTTAGAGAAAATGTGGCTCTAACCACAATTTAAATTGCTCAGTAATAGGAGAAAAAAAATGGCAGAGCAAAAACCATTTGTTCCTTTTGTCTCACCTGAAACCAATATGGCGGAATTTACTATTCGTGCTCTTATAATCGGATTAGTACTCGCCGTTGTACTTGGTGCCGCAAATGCTTACTTAGGATTAAAAGCCGGAATGACCATCGCAGCAACGTATCCCGCTGCAGTAATTGGTATGGCTTTAATCAAAATTATGAAAGGTACTATCTTAGAAGAAAACTTTACAAGAACAGTTGGTTCGATTGGCGAATCAATTGCTGCTGGAGCTATCTTCACTTTACCTGCATTTTTTATCGCAGGAATTTGGAATCCTTTCTTTACTCCCGGCAATTACATTATTTCTGCTGCAATTATGGTTGCAGGCGGTATTCTTGGAATTATGTTCGTTGCATTACTTAGAAGGGTAATGGTTGAAGATGTTGAATTACCTTTTCCTGAATCAGTTGCTGCCGCAGAGATACATAAAGCCGGAAGACATGGTGGCGGCGGTTCAAAATTTTTATTTAGTGCAATGGGCATCGGTGCTGTTATTCAATCATTAGGCCAGTTTAAATTATTTGCAACTTCCTGGGATAAGTTAATTCCTCTTGGTAAAGGAAGTTTGCTTTTTAAATCTCCTGATGTTAGTCCCGCATATATGGGTGTTGGATATATTATTGGACCTCGTTTAGCATCACTAAACTTTAGCGGTGGTGTTCTTGCCTGGGGATTATTAACTCCTATGATAGCTTACTTTAAATATTATGGTCAGGAACTTCCTGCAGATTTTGACTGGGCTGCTACAATGGTAACAGTTTGGAAAAGTTATGTAAGACCAATTGCTATTGGTGGAATGTTAGTTGGAGCCGGTTTTACACTTTGGAAAATGAGAAAAAGTCTTGCTACTGGTATTGCACGTTCTGTTGGCGATGTGAAAAAAGCTGCTACAGGAGAGCATACAACAATCAGAACTGAAAAAGATATTAACTTTAAATGGATTATGATTGGAATTTTGACAACAGCCGTTGCTACATTTTTCATCTATAATTATTTTGCTCAAAATGTTGTTGCCGCTTTGGTTGCAACTGTTGTTATGATTGTTGCCGGATTTTTCTTTGCCGCTGTTTCCGGTTATTTAGTTGGTATTATCGGCTCATCAAATAATCCTATTAGCGGATTAACTTTATCTACATTAGTTGTAGCTGCAATTTTAATGGTTGCTCTTGGAATGAAGGGAACTCAAGGAGTTGCCGCTGTTCTTGGTGTTGCTGCTGTTGTTTGCGTAGCGGCTGCTGTGGCTGGTGAAATGTTACAGGACTTGAAAGCCGGGCATTTTCTTGGTGGTACTCCCTGGAAAATGCAGGTTGGTGATATAATTGGTGTTGTTGTTTCTGCTGCGATTATGTTCATTCCTCTTTTAATATTGCATGAAGGAGATATTAAAATGGGCGGAACAGGATTTGGCGGAGATAAACTACCAGCTCCTCAAGCAAGTTTAATGGCAATTCTTTCAAAAGGAATTGTTGCGGGCGATATGGAATGGATTTTAATTTTTGTTGGAATGTTAATGGGAGTTGGATTTATATTAATGAATGTTAAAAGTCCGATGCTCGTAAGCGTTGGAATGTATCTTCCATTAGGAACTACGTTCGCAATTTTTGTTGGCGGTATGATCAAAGGAATTGTCGAAAAAGTTAATACTAAGAAAAACTTTAATGATGCACAGAAATCCAGAGTGGAGAATAACGGAGTATTGCTTGCAGCAGGATTGATTGCAGGTGAGGCGCTCATTGGGCTTCTGTTTGCCGGGCTGGCGTTTGGTGAAATCAAATTATTTGAATTTTTCGCACAGCCATCTTTCTTAGTTAGCTTAGTTGTATTTGCGATTATAGCTTGGTTGTTGATTCAGATTCCGGTTAAAAATGCCGGCAAACCTGATGATCCTGCACCACCACAGGTTTCTATGTAAATGTTCCAAAGTCATCTTGAGCGAAGTCTGCCAAAGGCATCCCTTTGGGAGAAAGATGACCGCTATCAATTTATTTTACATTAGTGTCACACTTCGACTTCGCTCAGTGTGACATTTATTTTTTTTAAGGCAAGTTCTAGAGTTTTATGTCATTATCATTTAAAGAACGAAAAAAAATCTTGAAGAGTATTAATACTCTTGATCTTACACCGATTAAACTCTATTCGGAAATAGAGAATAATGATGAATTAATAACTGTTATAGTTCCAAAATTTAAAAATAAGATTGTTGTAAAATTAGTCTCACCAAAACTTAAAAGTGATCACTTTAAAATTAAGCTTGATAAATTTGGTTCCACAGTTTGGTCCAAAATAAACGGTAAAACAAAAGTTGATCAAATAATTAAAGATCTTAAGAGAAAATTTGGTGATGATATTCAGGAAGAACATGAAAGAACTACAAAATTTATTTTTCAGCTTTATGAACAAGGATTCATTTCATTTAAAGAAATAAACTAAAAGGAGTATGTTATGGGATCAGTATTAGGTCATTTAAAACCGGAATTAGTCTGGTATCATTTCGAGGAGATTTGTAAACATCCTCGTCCATCCAAAAAAGAAGAAAAGATTGCACAGTATGTTGTGTCAGTTGGTGAGCGTTTAGGTCTTCAAACAGAAAAAGATAAGTTTGGAAATATTGTTATCAGAAAGCCTGCAACACCAGGTTATGAAAATCGCAAAGCGGTAGTTCTTCAAGGACACATTGATATGGTTTGCGAAAAGAACAGAGATGTTGAGCATGATTTTGACAACGATCCAATCTATCCTTACATAGATGGAGACTGGGTAAAAGCAAAAGGTACTACACTCGGTGCAGATAATGGAATTGGTGTTGCTTGTGCACTCGCAGTTCTTGAATCAAAAGATATTGAGCATGGACCACTTGAATGTTTATTTACTCTTGACGAAGAAACAGGTTTAACCGGTTCATCAAGTTTAAAGAAGAATTGGCTTAAAGCTGATATTCTTATCAATATGGATTCTGAAGACCTTGGTACAATTTTTATCGGATGCTCCGGTGGAAAAAATACTGCCGCAACATTTAAAGCCAAGTTAGAAAAAGCTCCAAGAAATTATTCCTCATATGAATTAAAAGTTGCAGGATTAAAAGGCGGACACTCAGGTCTTGAAATTCAAGTAGGAAGAGGCAACGCAATAAAAATTCTTAACAGAGCAATCTGGAGTTATTCACAGGAAAATAATATTAGACTCGCAGAAATAAACGGCGGTAATAAACATAATGCTATCCCACGTGAAGCATTTGCAGTTGTTCTTGTTCCAAAGAATGATGAGAAGAAACTAAAGAAATTTGTTGCAAAATATAATGAAACAGTAAAATCAGAATATGCTGCCGTTGAACCTGATTTAGTTGTATCAATGGAAAAACATTCAGCACAAGAAAAAGTAATGGATGAAAAAACACAGAAGCACTTGGTAAATGCATTATATGCAATTCCTCACGGTGTAATTAAAATGTCCAACGATATTCCTGGCTTGGTTGAAACATCAACAAACCTTGCTGTTGTAGAAACAGCGGGTAAAAATATAAATATAGTAACAAGTCAGCGCAGCCCTGTTTATTCACAGAATGTTGATATAACAAATATGGTTACAGCAGTATTAAAACTTGCGGGTGCGGAAATCACTTATGGGGATGGATATCCTGGCTGGGCTCCGGATATTAATTCTGATATACTTAAAGTCTTTAAATCTACATTTACTAAAATGTATGGTAAAGAACCTGAAGTAACTGCAATTCACGCAGGACTTGAGTGTGGAATAATAAAAGAAAAATATCCTGATATGGATATGATTTCTTTTGGTCCAACAATGCGTGATGTGCATTCACCTGCTGAAAAATTACAAATATCTACTGTCCCTGAATTTTTTAATCAACTTAAAACTGTTTTAAAAAATATTCCTGCTAAGTAATTTGTTGTGGATCTATGACATTAAAAGCAGATACTCTTATTAAGTATCTGCTTTTTTTTATATTATTGTTATTACTGGTTAATAAAACTTTATGTCACATTGAGCTTGTCCAAATGTGACTTATGCTAAATCTAATTCAGTCTTCGACAGGCTCAGACTGACAAAATCCAAAAATATTATGAACACAAAAGAACTTTCTCTCAAGCCGCAGCCCTCTTCATTTTTAAGATGGAGTGCATTGCTTTTAATAAGTTTAGCAATGATGGGAAACTATTACATCTACGATAGTATTAGTCCGCTTGCTGATTTACTAAAAGCACAACTCGGATTTTCTGATTCAAACATCGGGCTGCTTAATGCAATTTATTCATTTCCAAACATAATCATGGTTCTTATAGGTGGATTGTTAATTGATAGAATCGGAACAAAAACATCAGTACTAATATTTACATCTCTTATAATGATCGGCTCTATTGTAACTGCTATTACAGGTAACATCTGGATGATGTCTGCAGGCAGATTAATTTTTGGACTTGGCGCTGAATCAATGATAGTTGCAATCACTACTATTATTGCACGCTGGTTCAAAGGTAAAGAATTATCATTTGCGTTTGGATTGAATCTAACCGTAGCAAGATTAGGATCATTCCTTGCACTCAATTCACCAAGCTGGGGAAAAGGCTTATATGAGTATTGGCAATCGCCGCTCTGGATAACAGTTGCAGGCGGAGTTTTTGCATTTATTTGTGTTGTACTTTATTTCTTTTTGGATATTTATGCAGCTAAGAATTATGATTTACCAAAAGAAGGTGAGCAGGATGCAATTTTACTTTCGGACATTTTAAGAATAAATGAAAAAACTCGCTGGTATATTTTTTCAGTTTTAACTGCCGCAGTAATTGTATTAAGTTATGTTAATAACAGCAACTGGGCGATATATCTTATTGCATTAATCGTTTTGGCACTTGTTCTTTTCTTAAAACCAAAATCATTTTCAACATCGTTCTGGTATATCTCAGCATTGTGTGTAACATTTTATTCCGCAATGTTTCCTTTCCAAACATTTGCAATTAAATTTTTTCAGGAAGCACACGGAACAAGCAGGGAAGTTGGAGGAAATCTTTCAAGCATTCTTACACTTGCAGCTATGGTATTCACACCTTTGTTTGGATTACTTGCCGATAAGATAGGAAAAAGATCTTTACTTATGATGTTTGGATCACTCCTGATTATTCCTGTTTACTTAATGATGGCTTACAAATTTGGTAAACCGGATTTAATGGGCGCCGGTGATTTTATTAATCTTACTTTTTCTTTCTTTGATATAAATGCAGCTATTCCAATTTATTTAATTCTTCCCATGGCAATGATGGGAATTGCATTCTCACTTGTACCTGCGGTTATGTGGCCTTCAGTTGCTTTGATTGTTGATTCAAACAAATTAGGCACAGCTTATGGTTTAATGACAATGATTCAGAACATAGGACTATTTGGCTTTAATTTATTAATTGGATTTACAAATGATTACGCTGGTGCAAGTGCATCAAATCCTGGTGGTTACACACCCGGTATGTGGATATTTTCAATTCTCGGATTTTTAGGGTTGATGTTTGCATTCTTACTCAGAAAATCAGAAACTGGACCAAAAGCACACGGACTCGAAAAGGGGATGACAAAATAATTTTTAATTAACTAAGCAGGGGATAAAAATTAATTCATCAATATGGAGTAAAAATGAAAAAATTATTTAGGGTTTTTTTTGTATCTGTTTTATTTTTTAGTTCATCTTATTTATTGGCTCAAGGATCAGCATGTTGTGGATTGGATTACATGGCTGGTTTTCTTTTAGAATCCGGTGTTTATGGTGGTTATGGTTTACAGCAGTTTTCTGCAAAAGGTTTTAATGACTACATAAAAGTTTATAATGATAATCGGCCGGCGTTAACAAAAAAAATGGATGATTTTGGATTTTCACACGGTTGGCGGGCTGGTGCAAATGTATTACAATTTCAAGATGATGATATGTTATATGGCTTGAATATTTTTTATCAGCAAACACAAGAAAAGCATGAAGCTACTGCGACTTTAACAAATGATGTTCTTGCAAAAAGAGAATATGCACTTACTCTAACTTCTTATGGATTTGGGATTTCGTTTGCATATGTAATGAGTAACAGTTTTGACCTTAAAATTGCTGATATTAAAATGAACTGGAACAATGCAAAATTGGTAAATAAATATTCAGAAGGAACAAATCCAACAACAGAACAGATGCTCAAATCTCCTGAAGCTAGTATTGGAGGACAAATTAGTACCGGTATAGTTTATTACCCCTTTCCCCCTTACATTTCTCTTGAAGCTAATGTTGGTTACTCTTACTTTACAATTGACCAAATGCAATTTGATAGCGGTGAATATTTGGTACAAAATGAAAATAGTGGTGAGAAGATGGAAAATTTTATTGATGGTGGAGGATTCTTTGCTTTTGCTCAATTAAATATAGCAATTCCAATATTTCAGTAATATTTTTTTCAGACCTGCTTAAATAAAGGATTTTAGATGAAAAAATTAACTAAACTTGATTCAGCATCAGCAATTGCAATACGTGATTGTATGGGTGCAAAGAAAAATGAAAAAATTCTTGTTATCACAGATGAGATAAAAAGAGAAATTGGAATTTCACTTCACGAAAATTCAATAAGATTAGGTCATGAATCTTTGCTTGTGGAAATGAAATCCGGAAAAATAAATGGTGAAGAACCTTCTGATGTTGTAGCAGAACTAATGCAAAAATATGATGTTGTATTTTGTCCAACTGCTAAATCATTAACACACACGGATGCTAGAAGAAATGCTTCGGCAAAAGGTGTGCGCATTGCAACTTTTCCTGGAATCACTAAAGATGTTATGATTCGTGGAATGAATGCGGATTATAAAAAAATCTCAGCACTTACTGTTAAACTTCAAAAGATTTTAGAAACTGGAAAAGAAATTCGGGTAACAGCACCCGCGGGAACCGATATTACTTTTAGGATTGCTGGAAGAAAAGCTTACGCAAGCAAAGGATTATTCCATGCTAGCGGAGAGAGTGGTAATCTACCAACTGGTGAAGCTTTTTTAGCGCCTGTTGAAGGAACATCAAACGGTGTATTTGTTGTTGATGGTTCTATGGCAGGCTTAGGTTTAATAAAAAATGCAAACATCAGGATCGAAGTTGAAAATGGTTACGCCACAAAAATATCAGGTGGAACCCTTGCTAAAAAATTAAAAGTGATGTTAGATAAGGTTGGGAAAGAAGCACGCAACATTGCTGAGTTTGGAATCGGTACTAATGATTCAGCAAAGTTAAGCGGAGTTTTATTGGAAGATGAAAAAGTTATGGGTACAATTCATATCGCATTAGGTAATAATGTTTCGATGGGAGGAAGAGTAAACGTTCCAATTCATTTAGATGGTGTTGTAAAGAAACCAACCGTTTGGATGGATGAGAAATTGATAATGAAAGATGGAAAACTGCATGTTTGATCTCAAATGTCATTCCCACTTCCATAAGCATTCCTTCGGGAGAAAGTAGAATCTATTTTGTATTAGTGGAGTTGGATTCCCGTTTTCATGGGAATGACACACACAACTCTTCTTATGAGACAGCCTTATGATAAAAGCTTATCTAAATTTTCAGCAAAAGAGATAAGTTTGAAGTATTTCTAATAAGCTTTCCATTATATATTTTTACAAAGTAAAGAATTTTGAATTGAAAAAGGATAGAAATGCCAATATTGCCTATCACTGTATGCGGTGATAAAATATTAAGAAAAAAAGCGACTAAAGTTTCAAAGGTTGATAATAATATTATCAAACTAATTGCTGATATGTTTGAAACTATGCACAATGCTAACGGAATTGGATTAGCGGCTAATCAGGTTGGAGCCAACAAGCAAGTATTTGTTGTTGATATTTCTGCTGCTGAGGGATACGAAGACACAAAACCATTAGTTCTTATTAACCCGAAAATTACTTCAAAGTCTGAAGAAACTATCGGCTACGAAGAAGGATGTTTAAGTATACCAGATCAGCGTGAAGAAGTTATACGTCCTAAAAAAATCACTATACAATTTCAGGATACAGATTTAAAAACTCAGATTATTGATGCTGATGATTTACTAGCACGAGTTATGCAGCACGAGTACGATCATTTACAAGGAATTTTGTTTACTGATCTTGTTGATGAAGAAACCAAAAAGAAATTGAAAAAACCACTTAACAGAATTAAGAATCGTAAAATTGAAGTAGCTTATCCGATTAGTACCTCTGCAGATTACCAGATTTTGTAATATCGTAAAAGGCGAGTGATGAAAATTGTTTTTATGGGTACTCCTGATTTTTCAATTCCATCCTTAAAAATTCTTATAGATAATCATCACCAAATTATTGCTGTTGTTACAACTCCTGATAAAGAGCGGGGAAGAGGACAAAAAATTACATTTACTGCTGTAAAACAATTTGCTGTTGAAAAAAACATTCCAGTTTACCAGCCCAATAGTCTAAAAGGTAACGACGAATTTGTTGAGCAAATGAAATTACTTAATCCTGATTTATTTGTTGTTGTTGCATTTAGAATTTTACCAAAGGAAGTTTTTGAAATTCCAAAGTTTGGTTCGTTTAATCTGCACGGTTCTTATTTGCCAAAATATCGCGGTGCCGCACCCATTCAATGGGCATTAATTAATGGTGATAAAGAGACTGGATTAACAACTTTTAAACTTGCAGAAAAAGTTGATACAGGGAATATCTATTTGCAGGAAAAAGTTAATATAGAGCCTGATGATAATTTTGAAAATTTACATGATAGAATGAGCTTGATTGGTGCCGGACTTGTTCTTAAAACTGTTACAATGATTGAAAATGGCAATTTTGAATTGCAAACTCAGAATGACTTGCTGGCTTCTCCAGCACCAAAAATCACAAAGGAAATTTGTTTAATTGATTGGAGCAAATCAGCTTTAGAAATTCATAATCTTATTCGCGGATTATCTCCACATCCTGTTGCACATTTTTTACATAACAATAAAGTTATTAAAATTTATAAATCAGAAATTGTCAGAGAATTAAATTTAAAAACTGGTGAAATTCACCAAACAAAAACAGAATTATTTATCGGCTGTGGAAAAGATGCATTAAAAATTCTTGAAATCCAGCAGGAAGGAAAGAAGAGAATGAAAACAGAGGAGTTTTTAAGGGGATTTAGAGTTTAGATACTAAATCTTTAATAATAATGTTGATTGAATGTATTTTATTTGTTCAGCAGATACTTTGGCTGCTTTTGCAAAATCTTTCCATTTTGAAATCACATCTATAACCTTATCAATTTTTTGATTAGCTTTTTTAATATTCATATTCTTAGCTAACGCAAGAATATCTGTCCTGTTTATATCATCATATTTCCCATTTATACTCATCTGATGTGACTTCATCCATTTATTTTTTTGATCATAAGCAAAAGTAACATCGTAAGCTGGAGCTAATGACCAGTTACCATTTTTATCCATAAGAAAAGAAATATTTTTAGTATGGTCATCCTGATTTCTTGCAATAATATTAAATACCATTCTTAAAAAAAGCTGCTCGGAGTTTTCATAAGGAAGTTTTAATTGTCTTATAACCTGGAATGCCTGTTCGTAAGAATATGATGATGGATAATTATAATCATAATGAGCGATTGCACATAAAGTTTGCATATGCAATTTGTTATTATCAATTCTATCAAATCGTTTTGTCATAAAATGAGCATGGTTGTCTTCAAATAATAATTTACTTTCACTCATTTTAATTTCACATTCTTTTGCCATCAAGTAATATGTATATTCAATTCTGCCATAACCTTTAGGATCTCCAAGTTTCTTATCATTCACACCATCAAATTTTATTATCCAATACTCATAATTTTCTAAATTATCAATTTGTCCTGAACGAACATCCTTAGTTATAGGATTGTGTGCAATTATAGCTTTTGCTCTGGCACCACCAGCAGAAGTACCGATGCGTAAAATATCTAAAAGGGAACTCTCACTTTTTTTACTAAGGTTGGTTTTAAAATCATATCTCTCATCTAAAATCTTTTTTGCAAGTTTAACTAAATCGTCTAATTCCAATTGTGATGATGATTGATCAAATGGAGTAAGTATAGGTTCAAACTCTAAAGCTCCCATTCCACGTTTGCCAATGTAACATAATCTTTCAACCGAATTAAAAGATTCAGAGCTTCTTCCTTGTTTAGCTAACCAAACATCTATTAAACGATTTCCAAATCTATCCGGTAAACTATCTGCCAAAAGTCCTGGCAAACCTTTGTAAGTTTCTTTATTCAGATTTGGAAAGGAGAAAATCCGTCTTACATTTTTAGCATCGCTTATTGACATTCTTAATGGTGCTAAATCCAAATCTTTTTTAATAAATGATTCTTCAAATTCAAAAGTTGCATAGCCTTTTGATTCATCCCACACAACAGCGCCTACCATTTCATTCCAGATATTTACTTTTGCAATTGTTTTCATAGATTATTTTATTAGTTCTCTTATCTCTTCCTTGGTGAGGCTTTTTGCCGTTGTTTTTCTTTTTGTTTCAATAGCTGAATCGGGCTGATTTCAGGTTCAGTTATTAGAGCATTGAGAACCTCCAGTTTATCCAATGCTCTTAAAACCTGAATTATAGTTAATAGTGTTGCAGCTCTGCCGGCTTCTAATCTGCTAATTGTAACCCTGTTTAGACCAGAAAGATTTGCTAGTTCTGTTTGAGAAATATTTTTATTCAATCTTAGTCGTTTAATATTGTTGCAAACCTCTTTTACAATTGCAGGATCGCTCATTGCTGACCAATTTTTTATGTTGTTTATCGTCGTCATTATAAATTAAAACCTTAATCAATGTAACTTCTTAGTTGCAAATATAGGAATGAAAATTAAAAATTCAAATAAATTGTAGCTTAATTGTTACAATAAATGTCTAAACATAATATATTGTAGCTTATAAGCAACAATAAAAATATCCCCCCAATGCAAAAGAAGTTCTGAAGATTTTCGAAATCCAGCAGGGAGGAAAGAAGAGAATGAAAACAGAGGAGTTTTTAAGAGGATTTAATTTTACTCATTAATTAAAAGGAATAGCAAATCCATTCTATGTAAGACGAATCACGTTTTTAATTAACCCCTTTTATCATTCAAATCATTTCATTAAAATTGTCTCACCTAATCCCAACAATGAGCATAAAATTTGAAATACAAAAACAATATCCTTGAGCAAATAGGCAACACTCCTCTGATCAAGCTCAATAGAATTAATAAAGGATTGAAACCGCAAATATTTGCAAAGCTGGAGTCAGCTAATCCCGGGGGAAGCGTTAAAGACCGCATTGGTTATAATATGATAATTGATGCTGAGCAGAGAGGTGAATTAAAACCGGGTGGAACCATAATTGAAGCAACCAGCGGCAACACGGGAATTGGAATTGCTCTAACAGCGGCGGTTAAAGGTTACAAATGTATTTTTGTCGTTACTTCAAAAGTAAGTGAAGAAAAAATTAATTACTTGAAAGCGCTTGGTGCAGAAGTTATAGTTGTTTCTAATCTTGTTGATCCCGACAGCCCTGAATATTATGTTAATGTTGCAAAACGCTTGCACAAAGAAATTCCGAATTCATTTTTTGCTTATCAATATTCCAATCCATCAAATCCGGAAATCCATTATAAAACAACCGGACCGGAAATTTGGCGACAGACAGATGGAAAAATTACTCACTTTGTTTCAAGCATTGGCACCGGAGGGACAATTAGCGGCACAGGTCGATATCTCAAAGAAAAAAATCCGGATGTGCAGGTAATTGGTGCAGATCCGCTCGGCTCTATTTTCAAGCACTATAAAGAAAAAGGTGAGTTAATAAAAGGCACTCCATATCTTGTAGAAGGTATTGGGCAGGATTGCCTGCCTGCTAATGTTCATTTTGAGTATATAGATAGAATAATAAATATCAGCGATAAAGAGTCTTTTACTGCTGCCAGAAAATTAACTA
>Ga0172371_10005858_pt1 | contig 18098 bp, 18 predicted proteins | sample Lak12m_FD_114543 | JGI IMG/M metagenome (GOLD analysis project Ga0172371, IMG submission 114543) | Freshwater microbial communities from Kabuno Bay, South-Kivu, Congo - kab_022012_12m | ecosystem: Environmental > Aquatic > Freshwater > Lake | place: Democratic Republic of the Congo: South-Kivu...
ATTCCCTCTCCGCCGAGTCGGCGAGGAAGGGCCGGGAGCTGGCGGCGAAGATCCCGCGGTAAAAGCCGGCCCGAGCCGGCTTCTTATCCTGTTATTTCAAGGTGAACGCGTATTCCGCCAGACACTTATAATTGTTGGAATAGACGTTCACTTCTTCGGGATTTTTTTCCCCGATGCACAGGCGGTATTCTTTTCCGGGAACGAATTCCACGCCGGGCTTGGCTTTGAGGACCGCGGAATAGGATTGATCCCGGCCGGTGACCATCAAGACCCAATCCTCGGCCAACGGCGTGTTGCCGTCGAGGACGAGATGGTAAAGCCGGTCCTGGGAGAAATTGATCTTGATCTCGAACCGGATCTCCGTCGCCGTGTAGCTTGCGACCTTGAAATACTCGGGAGGGACGTTCTGCCCGCGGTAATAATTCATGTTCCCCGAGGACAGCCGGCTGGTCGCGCAGGCGGCGAGCCCGCCGATGAGAATAGCGGCGACCATGATGATCGCGGATTTTTTCATATCAAGCTCCTTTCCTCTGATCGATGTCCCGATGAAGAGATTATCGTCCATCGAACCGTGAAGCACAAGGCCTTGAAGCGCGAGGCAGGCGGGGGATTTTGGGCGGAGGCAAAATGGGGTAGAATGGCCCCGATGCATTTTTTCGCGGTTGCTTCGATCGCCTTGATTTCGCTGGTTGGAGGAGGACCGCAGATGTCTGATGCTCTCTCCGCCGAAGCCGTCCGCCTCCTGGCTCTTCTCCCCGTCGAAGCCCAGGGCTGGAAAGGCGACGGGGCCGACCAGGCCTTCGACCGCGAAACGATTTTCGAGTACATCGACGGCTCGGGCGAAGTCTTTCGGGCTTTCGACATGCGGTTGCTCGTCAGCCGCCGGTATAAAAATCCCGGCCGGGCCGACGTCGTCATCGACTTTTTCGACATGGGCTCTTCGGCCGACGCTTTCGGCGTTTTCTCCCATGATTTGGAAGGGGAGGACTGGGGCCTCGGCCAGGGAAGCCTGTATAAGGGCGGCCTTTTGCAGTTCTGGCGCGGCCGGTATTTCGTCTCGCTGTTCGCCGAGTCGGAAAATCCGGAAACGACGGCCGTCCTGGCCGAGATGGGGAAGGCCGTCGCCGCGGCCGCCGGGCCGGACGGGCCGAAACCGGACCTTGTCGGATTTGTTCCGGAGAAATGGCGGGGCGGACAGGTTCGGTATTTCCACAATCCGCAGATCCTGAATTATCACTTTTACGTCGGCTCGGAGAATGTTCTCAATCTCGGTCCCGAGGCGGCCGGAGTGCTGGCGATAATAGGGGCCAAAGCGGAAAAGCGGGCCTGCCTGATCGTCCGTTATAAGGATGAAGCCGGCGCGGAGGCGGCCCGGACGGGATTTCTCCGGGTTTATTCGCCCGAAACGATCGCTCCGGAAACGGCCGGGGAGCGGGCCCAAGGCCTCATCCGCCTCAAGGACGGACGTTTCGCCGCGGCCGGCCGGGCCGGGCGCTTTTTCTGCGCGGTGTTCGGCGAGCCGGCGGCGGATTCAGCCCTGGCGGCTTGGAAAGAAGCCGCGGCGGATTTGGAATAACGGCGGCCATCAATTAAACAGAGGAGGCAAAATCGATGAAAGTGAAGAAGCTGACCCGTCGCGATTTCCTGAAAACCGCGGTTGTCGTCCCGGTCGCCTCGACTTTCGGCTGCAGCTGCCTTTCCTGTCCCAAACCCGCCCCGGCCGCGCCCGCCGCGGCCGGCACGGCCCGGATCACGTCGATCAGCCGCAAGTCGCGGGTCGTCCTGGTCCGGGACGCCGCGGCCGTCGGAGAGAACCGGGCGATCAACGCCGCGGTCGTGCAAAAGATGCTCGACGACGCGGTGATGACGCTGTTCGGAGAGACGAATCCGGTTTCGGCCTGGAAACGCATCGTCGGGCCGGGGGACACCGTCGGGATCAAAACCAACATCTGGAACTACCTACCCACGGGGAAGGAACTTGAGGACGCGATCCGCGGCCGGATCCTGGAGGCGGGCGTGCCCGCCGAACGGATCGCGATCAGGGACCGGGGCGTTCTCGACGACCCGATCTTCCAGCAAGCCACGGTCCTGATCAACGCCAGGCCGGCCCGGGTGCATTACTGGTCGGGGATGGGCAGCTGCCTGAAAAATTACATCATGTTCGTCCCCAAGCCGTCCGCCTATCACGACGACGCCTGCGCCGACCTCGGGGCCATCTGGAAGCTGCCCCCGGTCAAGGACCGCACCCGGCTGAACATCCTGTCCATGCTGACCCCGCAATACCACAACATCGGGCCGCGCGGATTCAGCGAGAAATACCTCTGGACGTACGGAGGACTGATCGTCGGGCAGGACGTCGTCGCCGTAGACGCGACCGGCTACTCCATCATTCGGGCCAAGCGCCTCGAGGTGTTCGGCGAGGACAAGCCGCTGGAAACCTCGGCCCATCACATCCAATTGGCCGACACCCGCCACGGCCTCGGCAAAAGCAAACCGGAGGATATCGAACTGATTCGATTGGGCTGGACGGAAAATATTCTGATTTAAAACCGCGGACCGAAGATCTTCGTCCCGATGCGGACGAGGTTCGCCCCTTCTTCGATCGCCACGCGGTAGGAATTCGTCATTCCCATCGAAAGCCGGCGCATCTCGACGCCGGGAAGGCCGAGCTTGCCGACGGCTGCGAAAATCTCCCGGGTCGTCCGGAAATACGGCCGGAATTGCTCCGGTTCGCCTTCGTACGGCCCCATGGTCATCAAGCCCTGCACGGCGACATTGGGGATTTCGGCGATCGCCCGGATGAGGGCTTCCGCCTCGGCCGGCCGGACCCCGGCTTTCTGACCCTCCTCGCCGCTGTTGATTTCGATGAGGACCGGCATGGTTTTCCCGAGGGCGGCCGAGCGCTTGCCGATCTCCCGGGCCAGGTCGACCGAGTCGACCGTTTCGATCAAGTCGAAAATCTCGACGGCCTTTTTGACTTTGTTTGTCTGCAGGTGGCCGATGAAATGCCACCGGGCCCGGCGGCCGACGGCGGCGAAAGCGGCCTGGGCGTCCTGGACATAATTTTCCCCGATGATGCCCACGCCGGCCTCGATCGCCTCGAGGACCTCGGCCGGAGTCTTGGTTTTGGCCGCGGCGACCAGCTCCACTCCGGGAGGGAGCTCGGCCAGGATCGCCTTGACGTTTTCGGTGATGGAACTCATGCGGCCATTGTATCAAAAAAGTCCGGAAAGCGGCGCGCGAATTCTGATATAATTCATGGCGTGAACATCAGGGAAAAATTGGAGGAGATCGAGCTCCAGACGCTCTCGCCGAAGGCCAGCCTGTCGCGCAATTCCAAAGGCCGGACGCGGCCCGAAGCGCCGCACGCTTTCCGCACGGCCTTCCAGCGCGACCGCGACCGGATCCTGCATTCCAAATCGTTCCGCCGGCTCAAACACAAGACGCAGGTCTTCCTGGCCCCGTTCGGCGACCATTACCGCACCCGCCTGACCCACACCCTTGAAGTCTCGGCGATCGCCCGGACGATCTCCCGGGCCCTCCGGCTGAACGAAGACCTGACCGAGGCGATCGCCCTCGGCCACGACCTCGGACACACGCCCTTCGGCCATGCCGGAGAGGATACGCTGGCCAAGCTCCTGCCCGGAGGATTCACCCATTACCGCCAGAGTCTCCGGGTGGTGGAGAAGCTCGAATACGACGGCAAAGGCCTCAATTTGACCGTCGAGGTCCGCGACGGCATCGCCCTTCATTCCAAGGGGCGGGGCAAAATCCTCGACCGGCGCCGGGAGGACCTTCCGGTGACCCTCGAAGGCCAGGTCGTCCGCGTCTCCGACGTCATCGCCTACGTCAACCACGACCTCGACGACGCGCTCCGGGCCGGATTTTTGAAGGAAACGGACATCCCCCGCGGGTTGATCGCCGCTCTCGGCAAGTATCACGCCTCGCGCATCGACAAGATGGTCGTCGACGTCGTAGAATCCAGCCTCAAGGCCGGCCTCGACCGGATCGCCATGAGCGACGAGGTCATGAAGGCCGTGGTCGAGCTCCGCGATTTTCTTTACGACCGCGTCTACAACCATCCCGAAGCGAAAGAAGAGCTGCGGAAGACGGAAAAGATCCTCCGCGATCTCTTCGGATATTTCGTCGCCCACCCGGACGGATTCGTCAAGGACTACCCGGTGGGGGATCCGGTCATCGTCCGCGTCGGCGACGTGGTGGCCGGGATGACCGACCGCTACGCCCTGTCGTTATACGAGCAGCTGTTTTTCCCCAAGTCCTGGCGGACGTAAACGCAAGCGAATCGTCCGCCGGCCGGGGAGGGGGATAAGGAGGGGCCGTGCATATCGCCCGTCGTTCAATCATCGCGGGATTATTTTTTCTGATCCTGGCGGCCTGGCCCGCGGCCGGACAAAATCCGCCCGACCTGATCGTCCTCTTCACCCAGGACCTTCATTCCGCGGTCCGGCCGTTCCGCCTTCCGACGCCCGACGGCCGGATCGAGACCGTCGGCGGTTTCGCCCGGATCGCGTCCATGATCGCGGCGGAGCGGCGGCAATTCGGCGACCGCGTGCTGGCCGTCGACGCCGGAGACATGATCGCCGGCACCTTGTTCCCCATGATTTTCCAGTCCGAAGCGCCGGAATTCCGCCTGATGGCCCTGGCCGGCTTCGAAGCCGTGACCTTCGGCAATCATGAGTTCGATTACGGCCCGGCCGCCCTGGCCCGGGCCATGACGACGGCCAAGGTCAAGCGGATCGGCCTTCCGTTCGTCGCCTCCAATGTCGTCTTCGATCCCCGCGACAAACGGGACGATCTGCTGGAAGCCGTCTTCCGGGACTACCCGGTCGCCTCATCCCTCGTCCTTCAGAAAGGCGGATTGAAAGTCGGAATATTCGGCTTGGTGGGAAAACAGGCCGCCGACGACGCTCCCGACGCCGCGCCCGTTACGTTCGCCAATCCCATTTCCCGGGCCCGGGAGATCACGGCCGTCCTGCGGGACAAGGAAAAAGTCGACGTCGTCATCGCCCTGTCCCATTCGGGAACGACGGGCAAGCCCGACGATTCCGAGGATGAAAAGCTGGCCCGGGAGGTGCCCGGGATCGACGTCATCATCAGCGGCCATCCCCATCTGCGCGTCCTTTCGCCCATCATCGTCGGCTCGACGGTCATCGGCGCGGTCGGCGCCCGCGGCGAGGAGCTGGGCGATCTCCGCTTGAGTCGCGGTCCCGACGGGCGTTTCCAGGTCGTCTCCTATGCCCTCCGCCGCGTGACCGCGGATCTGCCGGAGGATCCCGTCGTGGCCGCGGAGGCCGCGGCTCTCAACGCTCTCGTGGATGAGGCTGTGGTCAAGGCCGGCGGACTGAATCCCGAAACCGTCGTCGCCGAATCCAAGTTCCTGCTTTCCGACCAGCCGCCGGCCCCGGCGAAAGCCAGCTGGGAAACCGGGCTGGGCGATTTGATCGTCAACGCCGAGCGCCGGGCGATCGAGACGGCCGAAGGCGGACGGCTCAAAGAGCCGCTCCTGGTTGTTTTTCCCTGGGGACACATCCGTTTTCCCCTCCTGCCCGGGCCGATCACGGGGAACGACGTTTTCCAGGTCCTTTCCCTGGGAACCGGTCCGGACGAAAAACCCGGTTATCCGCTGATCAACGTCTGGCTGACCGGCCGCGAGCTCCGGCGGTTGTTTGAAGTGGAATCGACGATCGCTCCGGGAAACACGGACGCCCATTTGATCGTCGCCGGGGCGGCCGTCCGCTACAATCCCCGGCGGGCGCCGTTCGACCGGGTCACCAGCCTGGAAATCGAAGAGCCGGATGGGACGATGAAGCCGGCCGAGCCCGACCGTTTGTACCGCCTGGCCGCGAATATTTATATGGGACGGATGATCGGCTACGTCTCCAAAGCCTCGTTCGGGCTCTTGAAGCTCGTCCCCAAGGACGCGGAGGGAAAACCTCGGACCGATCTCGAAAACCTGATCATTGACGCCGATCCCGCCGCCGCGGGAATCCAGGAGATCAAGGAATGGACCGCCCTCGAGGCGTTTCTCGGCGGCTTCCCCGATACGGACGGGAACGGCGTCGCCGACATCCCTCTATCGTACGGAGCGCCGGCCGGGCGCGTCGTCGCCGAGCCGTCCTGGAATCCGGTCAAGCTGCTGCGGGGGGCCCACGCCTTGACCTTCATCCTTCTCGGCCTGATCATCCTCATCCCGCTCCTGTTGTTCCTTCTCCTTCGCGGGATCATCCGGCGCCTTTTCCGCAGGAAAAAAGCGCCGATCCAGGCGTAATAACCGTTTGGCTTCCCGCTTGACAAGGAAAGTTTAATCATTTAACATATACACATATTCTGACACATATAGGGAAACATAAATGAAACGCACGAACATCATGCTGGATGAAAAACAATTGAAAACGCTCAAGAAATATGCCCAAGCGGAAGGCCGGACGATGGGGCATCTTGTCCGGGAAGCTGTGGATCGTTCGTATAACCGTCTCGATCCGCTGGAAGGCCGACGCGATGTCGCCCTTAAATCGTATCGGGAAGGTTTCATCAGTCTCGGGAAGCTTGCGGAAATCCTTGGCCTGGATCCGATCTCGACCCGGACGTACCTGAAGGATCGGGGGATCCGTCTCAAAGCTCAGGACGCATCCGCAATCGACCGGGACGCCGCCAATGCCTGACGTGGTTTTCGACGCGTGCGTCCTCTCGAATTTCGCGTTATCCGGATCTATGGCAATCCTCCGTAAATGGGCCGGCGGCCGGATCTTCTTCACGGAATATCTTTACCTTGAAATCCTCCGTGGAATCCGAAGCGGACATGATGACCTTGCCGAAATTCAAACAGCTTTGTCCGTCGGGTGGCTGGAAAAAATCGAGTTGAGGACGAGCCGGGAAAAAGCGTTATTCGAAAAGCTCACGGGATCCCTCGGCCTTGGAGAGGCATCCGGAATCGCCATCGCCGCCGGTCGCCGAATGATGTTCGCCTCCGATGATCTGGCCGCTCGGCGGGATGCGGAGAAAGAAGGCGTTCTCCTGACCGGAACGGTCGGGATTCTCATTGGAGCGGTCCGGCGCGGCGTCATCCAAGCAAGTGAAGCCGATCGGATCCTCAGGCTGATGATCAAAAACGGATTTTATTCGCCGGTTCGATCACTTCGCGCTTTAGAGTAATTTTTCCCCGAAGTCGGGAACGGCAGTTGCATTTCGCGAGGCGTTCCGTTACGATGAATTTCAGGTGAGCGCGATGAAAAAATGCTTGTGTTTGGCGGCCGTTCTGTTCGTTCTGGGCGCGGGGATCTGCCCGGGGGAACGCCTGCCCCAGGGCACCCAGGCGATCTTCCTCAAGAGCGGCGAAGTCGTCAACGGCCGGATCACGGACCTCGTCGCTCCCCAGCTCGACCTCAAGCTGGAGGACGGGGCGCGGATCGCCGTTCGGGACGTCTGGATGATCAATTTTGAAAATTCCGACTGGAATTTCCCCAACGAGCGGAACATCCTCGAGACCAACGACCACTATGTTTTTCAGAAAAGCGGCGATATCAGCTCCGGCCGGATCGCCTCCTTCGCCGCCGAGCCGCCGTCCTTCGTCTTTGAAACGGGAGAGAAATTTCCGCTGGTCCAGTGCCGGAGGATTTATTTCTCCAAGACCGTGCCGCGCGGCCTGCGCTGAGAACCTGTCCCCGCTTTTCTTAAGGGCGCGATTTGATATAATCTTTCCGTTTTGAAGGGATTATCCCGAAATCGCGTAAGGAGACGACTCACCATAAATCGCATTGACGCCTTGAAAGGGATCGCCCGGCGCCTGCGGGCCCATTCCATGGAAATGACGACGGCTTCGGCCTCGGGCCATCCGACCACCTGCATGTCGATGGCCGAAATCATGACCGCCCTGTTTTTCGGCGAGATGCGGTTCAATCCGGCCGATCCCAACGACTGGGGCAACGACGAGCTGGTCCTGTCCAAGGGCCATGCCGCGCCGATCCTCTGGGCCGCCTATGCCGAAGCGGGAATCATCCCCATGGACTCGCTCCTCGATTTGCGGAAAATCACGAGCAACCTGGAGGGCCACCCGACCCCCCGGATGCCCTGGATCAAAGTGTCCACGGGTTCCCTGGGCCAGGGGCTTTCGGTCGGCGTCGGGATGGCCGCGGCTCTGCGGCTGGGCAAATCGCCGGCCCGGGTTTTCGTCGTCTGCGGCGACGGCGAGTGCGCCGAGGGATCCGTCTGGGAGGCGGCCAACTCCGGGGCGGACATGAAGCTGCGCAATCTTTGCGCGATCGTCGACTGCAACCGGCTCGGCCAGGCCGGACCGACGCTCCATCAGCGCGACGCGGCGGCCATCGCCCGCAAGTTCAAGGCGTTCGGCTGGGACGCCGTCGTCATCGACGGCCATAAGATCGAGGCGGTCCTCGCGGCCCTCAAGGCGGCCGGCTCGAAAGGCCTGCCGACGGCCATCGTGGCCAAGACGGTCAAGGGCAAGGGCGTCTCCTTCCTCGAGGACCTCAACGGCTGGCACGGAAAACCGCTCAAGGCCGACGAGCTGCAGAAAGCCCTGGCTGAGCTCGGGCCGCTTGCGGACATCGACGGAAGAAAATACCTCCGGGCTCCGCGAAAAGTCGCCCGGCCGAAGCTGAAAACGGGGACGTCCTTCGAACGGACGAAATATACGGAAAAAACGGCCACGCGTCTGGCTTACGGCTACGGCCTCCGGGCCGCCGGCAAGGCCAATGAGGCGATCGTCTGCATCGACGGCGACGTCCGCAATTCGACGTACGCCGATAAATTTTTCGACGCGTTCCCGGAGCGCTCGTTCCAGTCGTATATCGCCGAGCAAAACATGGTCGGCATGGCCCTGGGATTCGCGACCAAGGGATACGTGCCGTTCGCGGCCACGTTCGCCGCGTTTCTCTCCCGGGCCCACGACCAGATCCGGATGGCCGCCCACAGCCTGGGCAACATCAAGCTGTGCGGTTCGCACGTCGGCGTGAGCATCGGGGAGGACGGCGGCTCGCAGATGGGCCTCGAAGACATCGGCATGTTCCGCTCGATCCCCGGGGCGACGATCCTTTACCCGGCCGACGCCGTCTGCGCCGAAGCTTGCGTCGAGGCGGCGGCCCGGGAGAAGGGCATCTTCTACATCCGGACGTCCCGGCCGGCCACTCCGATCATCTACCCGGCCGGCGAGGCGTTCCCCGTCGGGGGTTCCAAGACGCTGCGCCGGAGCGACAACGACGTGGCCGTCGTCGTCGCCGCCGGGGTCACCCTCCACGAAGCCCTGAAGGCCTACGAGACGCTCAAGGCCGAAGGGATCTTCATCCGGGTGGTGGACGCTTATTGCGTTCAGCCGATCGATGAGGCCGGCCTGGCCGCGGCTGCGGCCGAGGCGAAAAACCTGGTCATCGTCGTCGAGGACCATTTCGAGGGCGGCGGGCTGGGCGACGCGGTCGCCTCGGCCCTGGCCGGAAAAGCGGCGATCACCCATCTCTGCGTCCGGGAGATCCCGCGCTCAGGCAAGCCCGAGGAGCTCCTCGACCGGTTCGGCATCAGCGCCCGCCGGATCGTCGAGGCCGTCAAGGCCTGAGGAAGCGCCCGTGGCCTTCGTCAGCCCGGAAACATTCGAACCGGCCCCGACCGCAACCATCATCCACGCCTACAACAGCGACGGCGTGTCCCTGGTCACCCTCAGCGACGAGGAAATCTACGCGGTCATCAAAGCCTCGGGGGCCAATCTGATCGGCAAGCCGAACATGCACCCGCGGGTGGCGATCATGGACCGGTTCATCGCCGAGCGCGGCATCGAGGTCAGCCAGGTCGAGCAGTCCCTGGCCATCGAGGAGTCGCACGCCAGCTATTTCTGGGAAAAGCAGGTGATCGGCAAAAGCTCGTACGAATCGGCCTGCATGGAAGTCAACACCTGCGGGGATTCGCTGAGCCCCAAGGTCCTGGGGACGTTTCTGGACGCCTGCGACTATCCGGAGCTCGTCTCCTTCATTTATTTCGCCCCGACGCCGCTGCTCAAGGATTACAAGATCAGCGACCGGGAGTCGCTCATCAAGCAGTGCTTCCTGGCCCCTCCGGATTGCTATTCGCGGTACAGCGTGGATTGCCTGCCGCCCGTGGACATCCCGGCCGGCAAGCTGTTCATCGCCCATCTCTCCCGTCGCGACGTCTCCGCCCTGGCTGACCATCTCCGGGCGGACGTCATCCGGCGGTATTCCGAGCACGCCCTGAGGGTCTCCCGCAGCGACCGCCAGCTGAAGCTGATGGTCAACTCCCAGCAGGAGGAATACCTCGCCTGCGCTTTTTATAATTGCGACCGGAGCTACATCCAGGCCCTGTGCAATCCCAAGGTCCGGGAAAAGGAAGCGATGTACCTGCTGGAGGACTGCTTCGAGGACGTCCTCCTCTCGACCGACACGCCGTTCGTCTTCGACCACGATTTCGATCCGCCCGGCTACACCGGGGTTTTCCTGACCGGCGGAACCGGATATGTCGCCCTGCACATCACCCCGCAGCCGATCGGTTCGGCCTCCAATTTCGTCGAGTTCTGCGCCTACATCCATCCCAGCATGTGGGTCTTCGACCGGGAGTCGCTGATCCACATCATGCGGCCCGTGCTCCGGCTGTTCAATCCGAAAAAAGCCGAGATCCATTACCGGGTCTCTTCGCGCAACATCGCCGGGGACCGCAACCGGCACAGGAAATTCGTCCGCCAGCACCTGGTCGGGCTCGGATACACCTCGGAGGAAGTCGTCTCGTATTACGATGAATACTTCGGGCGGACGTTCTTCCACTTGAACATCGAAAAAAAGTAATCCGGACCGGCGGACAAATCGCGAAAATCAGGACGCGGACGCGTCCGCAAGGAGAAAGCGAATGACGACGAAACGATCGACTTCGATCCTCCTGACGCTCGGCTGCGTCCTGCTAACGGGCTTGACGGCCTTCGCCCAAGCGCCCCAAGCCGACTCCGATTTCCTTGCCCGGCTCAAGGCCCTCCCCGGCGTTTCCGACGTCCGCCCCGTCCCGTTCGACACGAAGGTTTATCGAGAAGCCTATGAAGCCATGTTCGAGCAGCCGCTCGATCACCGGAATCCGGCGGGCGAAAAATTCCGCCAGCGGTTTTTCGTCGCTCATGCCGGCTTCGAGCGCCCCGTGCTGATGGAAACCTCGGGATACGCCGCGTTCCGGCCGATGGGGGGTGAGCTCCAGCGGATGCTGGCCGGCAGCGTCGTCACCGTGGAGCATCGGTTTTTCGGCCGGTCCGTTCCGGCCGAGCTCAAATGGCAATTCCTGAATATCCGCCAGTCGGCCGACGATTATCACGCCCTCGTCACGGCTTTAAAAACGATTTATACCGGAAAATGGGTGAGCAGCGGCGCAAGCAAGGGCGGACAGACCGTCTTGTTCTACAAATCCTTCTATCCCGACGATATGGACGTCTGCGTTCCGTATGTCGCGCCGATGAACCTGGCCCAGGAGGATCCGCGCCTCTACCGGTTCCTGGAAACCGTCGGAGACGAGGAATCGCGAAACAGGATCAAGGCCTTCCAAATCGCCATGTTCGACCGGGAGGAGGAAATGCTGCCCCTCGTCCAGGCCCAGGCCGGGAAGATGAAATGGACGTTCGACATGGGTCTGGCCCGGGCCTACGAATACGGCGTGTTGGAGTACCTCTTCGCTTTCTGGCAATTCGGGGAAGTCCCCGCGGCTGACATCCCGGCCCCCGACGCCCCCGCCCAGAAGCTGTTCGATCATTTCGCCGAGACGAACGCGGTTTTCTATTATTCCGACCAGGGCCGGAAGGCCTTCGAGCCGTTCCAATACCAGGCCTTCACCGAAATCGGCTATTACAATTACGACATCACGGACTTCAAATCCCACATGAAGGCCTTGAAAAACCCGTCAAACGTCATCCTTTGTCCTCCGGGAGCGAAAATCGTCTATAATCCCGGCCCCATGTCCGAGGTTTACCGGTTCCTGCAATACGAAGGGAACCGGATTTTCTATATCTACGGCGAGCTCGATCCCTGGGGGGCGACGGCCGTCCCGCTGATCGGCCGGACGGACGCCTATAAGGTCGTCGTCAAAAACGCCCATCACGGCGTGCGGATCGCGGATTTCGCCCCGGCCGACAAAGATCTTTTTTATGCGGCGATGGAGCGTTGGCTCGGGACGCCGCTTGTCCGGCCATGACCGCCGGATTATTTTTTCAACAGGATCTCTTCGAACAGCTTCAGGGCGGCCGGATCGTTGCTCTGTCCGAGCCAGAAAATCGCCTGCTTCCGGACGTGCGGATTCTTGTGGGTCCGGGCGATGTCCAGCAGAATCGGAACGCCCTTTTCCCGGGGGAGCTGGCTGATGGCGAAAACCGCCTGTTCCTTGAGCTTGTCCTCCCCGGACGGCGACTGAACGATGTCTTGCAGGGCTTTCACGCTTTCGGTCGAGGCCTTCTGACCGAGCCAGAACACCGCCTTCTCTCGCGCGTCGCCGTTTTCCTCGCGGGCGATGCGGATGAGCTCGACGACCGCCTCTTTTTCCTTGCGGAGAGACAGGGCGAAGACGACGTGCTCCCGGACGTCCGGATTCCGTTCCTTGCGGAAAATGTCCTTTAAGCCGGCCAGGGCGCGCGCATCGGAGCTCGTTCCGATCCAGAAGACGGCCGACCGGCGGACCTTCGTGTCCCGGTCTTCCAAAGCGTCCGTTTTGAGGATGTCGTAAGCCCGCGGCGCGGCGTGGCAGCTGATGAGAAAGACGGTTTTTTCCCGGACGTCCGATTCGGCGCCCGTCTGGAAAAGACGCTCGACGAAGGCCAGGCTTTCCTCCCCGGCCAGGTTGCCGAGCCAGTAGACTGGCGCGCCGGAGAATTCATAGCTCCGCTCGGGATCCAGGACGGCCGCGTCGAGGAGGGCGCCCGATTTCGTTTCGCAAAGGAGGAGCCAGGCCGCCGGCGCGGGGGTTTTCGCCCCGTCGCCGTCGTCCACCGACCATCCGCCGTCCGCTCCTTCGCGGATCTCGATGCGGGAGGCCTCCGCGGCCACGGTCCAATCCTCGTCCAGACGGCCGTGACGCCCGTAGTGGATTTTCGTCGCGGCCGGAAACATGGCTGCGGCGAAAAACGTGCGGTGGGAGCCGTTTTTGGCCGCGTCCGACCGAGCCGCGGCCAAGCGATCGGCCGGGCCGGCGCCGGCGGAGGATAAGTCGAAAGCCCGGCCTTTGATGAACGAGGGCCCGGCTTGCATTCCGGAAGACGGCCGAACCGCGCCGGAGAAGATGAGGACGGCGGCCCCGAGAAGGGCCGCCGTCCGGGCGCTCGTCCGAATTCTTTGACGGGAGGATCTTGCGGAGCGCTTCATGGTCCGATTATTTCTCGATCAATTCCTGGATGTATTTGATCGCTTCGGGGCTGTCCGACTGTCCGAGCCAGAAGACGATCTGCTTTTTGACTTCCAGGTTGGTTTCCTTGCGGGCGATCTCGATCAAGGCCGAAATCCCTTTGGGCCCGTCGGCCTGGGCCAGGGCGAAGACGATCTGCTCCTTGGTCTTCGCGTTGTCGGTCGTTCTGTAAGCTTCGAGAAGGGTGGGGATGGCTTTTTCGCCCTGGGATTGTCCGAGCCAGAACAGGGCCTTGGACCGGATCTCGGGGTCCTTTTCGTTCTTGGCGATCTCGGTGACCTTGGCCAGGCCTTTCGGGTTTCCGCCTTCGGCGAAGGACATGATCAGGGTTTCCTTGATCTTGGGGTCGGCCGTGTCGTAGATCCGGAGGAGGGCGGCGAAGGCTTCTTCGTCGTGTCTCTGGCCGAGCCAGAACGTCGCCTTCTGCCGCATCTCCGGCGAGGGGTCTTTTTCGGCGATGGCGACCAGGGCCGGGAGGACCTTGGGCGAGCCGCTCTGGCTGAGGACGAACAGGGCGTGCTCCCGGAGCTCCGGCCGCTTTTCATCCCGCATCATCTTTTCCAGGATCGGGAAGGCCTTCTCTTCGTCCATGGTCATCAGGGCGTTGAGGGCGACGAGCTTGAGCTCGGTTTCGGAATCCATGGTCTTCCTTGGATTCGAAATGACCGGAGGAACAGGCGGCTCCGGGGGAACGGGCAGGAGGCCGCTTTCAATCCCGCCGTGGATGCTTTGATCGATGTACTTGCGGTATTTCCCGAGGCCGCTGCGGGCGAGCTCTTCGGCGATCTGGACCTGGAGGATCTTGGCGTCCTTGATCCAGGCGTTGGCCGGATATTTCGTGAGCAGCGAATCCAGGTGCTCGAAGGCCGCCTGCTTCATTTCCAGCTGCTGCTTGACGTCGTCCAGCGACGTCGCATACTTATCCAGGCTGTATCCCAGCCAGTAGAGCCCGTCCTGGCCGTAAAGGGATTTCCCGTACTTGTTTTGAAGGGACAGGAATTGCTCGACGGCCTTGTCATAGCTTTTGTTGTAAATGCTTTGCTTGGCCGCTTCGTAAAGGGCCCGAGCCAGAGCTTCGTCCTCGGTTTTGGCTTTTTCCTGGGACCAACCGGACAGGCCGGAGGCCAGGGCCAGGACCACGCTGAACACGACGATCAGGGCTGTTTTTTTCATGAGGGTTCTCCTATATCTTTTTGATGATTTCGAGTTTGAAGAGAACGTCCCGTTCGCGGATCAGGTTCCGGATTTCTCCGGGGGATGCCGCCGTGGGACGGTTCCGATTGAGGATTTCCTTGAGAATCAGGTCGCAGTCGTCCAGGAGCTCGGCCGCCTTGGGATCGGACTTGGCCAGAGCGTCCCGCAGAAGGATGTTTTGGAGCATCAAGGCCCGGAGCAGATTCTCTTCGACGGCGACCATGCGGCCGGACGCCGTTTCGGGCGAGTAATTGGCGTACTCGAGCAGCAGCGGTTTGAGGTCCTCGAGATGGCCGGCCAGGACGGATTTCACGCCCGGAGCGGGGCGTGACGTCTCGGTCGCTTTCGCGGTCAGGTCAACCGCGGCTTGGGGAGTGAAGAAGCTCCGGCCGATGAAAATGCCGGCCACGAGCACAAGGACGAGAGCCGCCCCGGCCAGCGACCATTGGGGGGCGGCCCAAGCCCGATGACGGGCGGGCGCTTTCGCCGAAGCGAGCCGCGATTCGATCCGGTTCCAGACGCGCTCGGAATGCGGAGCCGGGGCCGGTTCGGGCGGATTGGCCTCGAGGAGGGCGAACATCCGAAGCGTTTCGTCCCGCTCGGCCGCGCATTTCCGGCAGGCTCCGAGATGGGAAGCGAGCTCCGATTTTTCGGCCGGCGAAAGCTCTCCGTAATAGTCGAGAACAACGGCCCGGCGGGCGAGTTTACAGTTCATGGCGATTCTCCAGGGCGACGCGGCTGAGCTTCCGGCGCAGAGCGCCCACGGCCCGAAAGAGGTGGGTTTTAACGCTTCCCTCGGTCACGTCGATCATTCCGGCGATTTCCCGCGTGGTATACCCTTCGTAGTGCCTGAGGGTGAAGATCAGCCGCTGTTTCGGGCTCAGGCCGCTCAGGGCGTTGTCGATGCGGGCCCGGATTTCCCGGTTTCCGGTCGTCCGCTCCGGATCGGCCTCCTCGGTCGTGTCGGAAGGGTGGCTCACGGCGTTATCCTCCAGGGAAACGGTATCCCGGGTTCGTTTTCTCCGCCGCAGGACGTCGAAGCTGCAATTGGCCCCGATCCGGCCGATCCAGGAGGAAAATCCTCCGGCGTAGGAGGGATCGAAGCCGTCCAGGCCGCGATAAGCCCGGACGAAGGTTTCCTGGAGGACGTCTTCCGCGTCCGCCTGGTTCCCCAGAAAACGATAGGCCGTGTTATAGACCTTCCGGTGATGGGCGTCGAAAAGGCAGTGCCAGGCGGCCGCGTCCCCCGCCAGGGCTTGCCGGATCAGCGCGTTTTCGTCCATTTTGGGCTTCTCATCCATCTATACGCCCTCCAGCTTATGATAGATGACACCTATTTATCGTCATTATAGCGCCAAAAACCTTGCGGGATTGGCGAAAAAACGGGGATTCAAATATAATTCTTCAGCCCGGAGGAGCCGCCATGTCCCATCCCATCACCTTCGATATCCATTCGGTCCTCGAATCGATCGTCGGGACCGGCAACGTCCTGGCCGATGACGAAATCTGCGCGGCTTACGGCGGGGACGAATTTTCCCTGGCCGACATCCGCCATCCGGCGGACATCGTCGTCAAGCCGAACAGCACGGCGGAAACGGCGGCCGTGCTCAAGCTGGCCGATTCGGCCCGGATTCCGGTCACGGCCCGCGGCGGGGCCACGGGATTGTGCGGAGGGTGCGTCCCCGCCTTCGGCGGGATCGTCCTGAGCATGGAGAGGATGAACCGGGTCGTGGAAATCGACCCCGCAAACCAGATGGCCGTCGTCGAAGCGGGGGTCACCCTGCGCGATTTCGAGAAGGCGGTGGCCGACGCCGGCTTCAATTTTCCGCCCCATCCCGGAGAGGAGAGCGCCATGATCGGCGGGATGATCGCGACCAACGCCGGCGGCAGCCGGGCGGTCAAGTACGGGGTCATCCGCAATTACGTCCGGGGCCTGGAAGTCGTGACGGCCGGAGGGGAGACCCTCACCCTCGGGGGCAAGCTCATCAAATCGAGCACCGGCTATAACCTGATGCACTTGTTCATCGGTTCCGAAGGAACGCTCGGGATCATCACCCGGGCCGTCCTTCAATTCCGGCCGAAACCGGCCCTGACCCGGTCTCTGGTCATTCCCTTCGATTCTCTTGAGGCGGCGATCGACACGGTCCCCGCTCTCTTGAACCGGGAACCCGTCCCGCTGGCCCTGGAATTCGTTCCCCTCGACGTGCTCCGGATCACGGAAGAGCATCTTCAGCGGACGTGGCCCTGCCATGCCGGGACGGTCCACCTGTTCGTCATCCTCGACGCGGTTTCGGAGGCGGACATGGACCGCCAGTCCGAAGCCGTGGCCGAAACGGCCCTGGAACGGGGGGCCCTGGACATCTTTGTCGCCGACACGGCGGCCAAGCAGGACAACGTCCTGGCGATCCGGAGCGCGATCTATGAAGCGCTCAAGGCCTGGACGATCGAGATCATGGACGTTTCCGTGCCTCGCGGCGAAATCGCCGCCCATGTCAAAAGGGTCGGGGAGATCGCGGCGCACCACGGGGTCTGGCTCCCGACGTTCGGCCACGCCGGAGACGGAAACGTCCATACCCATTTGATGAAGGCCAAGTACGTGGACGGGAAAATCGTGCCGGTGGCCGAGAGCGAATGGCGGCGGACGCTTGACGCGCTCCGGGCGGAGGTCTTCACCGACGGGCTCGGCCGCGGCGGCGTCATTTCGGGCGAACACGGCATCGGCCTCGTCAAGAAAAAAGCCCTGGCCGAAAGCCTGCCGCCGGCCCAGATCGCCCTCATGCGGGGCATCAAGCGGGTCTTTGATCCGAACGGCATCCTCAACCCCGGCAAGATTTTCGATTGATTTGATTTTTTACCGTTCTTGCCCTATATTTGAAGAGCATCACAAGCCATGGGCAACCCCTTCTCCGTCAAGGATGTTTCGCTTTTCCCCCGAAAAAAGATCGGCGCCCCGGCCCGTCCGCGGCCGGAATGAATAAAGGAGGACTTATGGAACGCATCACCGAGATCTATGTCGTCCTCGAGAACAAGCCGTCGACGCTGGGAGACCTGTGCTCCTATCTGGCCGAAAACGAGATCAACATCGAGGCCATCGGGGTCTTCCACGACACGGCCAAGCTCTATGTCAAGAATCTCAATAAAACCGTCAAATTGCTTCAGAAGTTGAACTATATCATCGAGCTGCGCGACGTCCTGCTGGTGGACATCGAAAACCGGCCGGGCGCCCTGGCCGAGCTGACGAGCAAGCTCGGCGACGAGGGCATCAACATCGAGTATTGTTACGGGACGATCAGCCACAAGCCCAACATGAATACCGTCGTCCTCGACGTCAGCAAGATCGAGGAAGCCATGAAGGTGCTGCAGGGCTGATTTCGCCAAATTATTTCTAATGAATTCGGTCTGACGGGTCCTGGATCGGCTTACCCCCAAAGCTTCTCACGAGCACCGAACATTATCGCCGCGCGGGAAATCCGTGCTTTCAACGTTTCGAACTTTGGGGGGCCCCC
>Ga0172371_10005859_pt1 | contig 18098 bp, 17 predicted proteins | sample Lak12m_FD_114543 | JGI IMG/M metagenome (GOLD analysis project Ga0172371, IMG submission 114543) | Freshwater microbial communities from Kabuno Bay, South-Kivu, Congo - kab_022012_12m | ecosystem: Environmental > Aquatic > Freshwater > Lake | place: Democratic Republic of the Congo: South-Kivu...
GAAACTTTTTGCAAAGATTTAAAGAACTCGGATGTCAGGTTTTTGGAACTGAATATGACCGTGAAAGTGAGTTGATCAGTGAGGCCAGAGGTATTACCATGTTACCTGGTGGTCTGATGCCAACATTGCCTTCAGTAGTTTCTGATGTAGACTTGATTATTTTCACTGAAGTCATTGAGCATATCAATAATCCTCAAGAAGTGCTTTCGCATATTCATGGGCTTCTCAAACCCAATGGGCTCCTTTTTATCACTACGCCGAACTTTGACAGTCTTGAGCGGCGTATTCTTGGTAATCAATGGGGGATGGTGATGTATCCGGAACATATTTCGTATTACACACCAAAAACACTTGACATGATTTTGAAAACAAAAGGCTTTGAGAAGATCTCTATTTATGCTGAAAATATAAGCGTATTTCGAGTGTTTCAGTTTATAAATAGAATAAAAAAAGATACAAGCAACGCTATCGATGCAGAAGCAGCAGCAGTCAAAGCTTCTGCTGTTGTTTCTGGAAATTCAACGGTTCATTTTCTCAAAGATATGACTAATGAAGTCTTGAAATTCACTAACCTTGGATCATCTATTGTTGCGACATATCGTAAAGTCACATAAGCAGGCTATTATAAATAAATATGCCAATATCGATTCTTGCCATCGTTGTCACGCATAACAGAAAAGAGTTGCTTTTACGATGTCTTGGACATCTCAAAAATCAAAAACGTTTACCGGATGAAATTGTAGTTATAGATAATGGCAGCTCAGATGGAACACTGATTGCCCTTCAAAATCAGGATGTCACTGTAATTACGCAGGAAAATGTGGGCTCTGCCGGTGGTTGGTATCGAGGCATTCAATATGCTCTTGATCGGGATTTTGATGCAGTATGGTTGATGGATGACGATGGTTATCCAGATGTTGGAGCACTTGAGCTACTTCAGTTACATTTGACAGGAACCGTTGTATGTGCCTCTTCTGTGGTTGTTCGAGAGGATCAACCCGAAAGATTTGTTTTTCCTTTTCCGATTTTAGATGATCAGGGATTCCCTTCGATTTTTACCATCCCCCGTAAAATCCCTTTTGTCAAGCGCCTTGAGGATTATGCCATAAAAGGAGTATATCCCTTTGCTCATTTTTTTAATGGTGCATTGATAAAAATTGATGCGGTTAAAAAAGTCGGTAATGTCAATCGTGATTATTTCATGTTTCGTGATGAAGTGGATTACTATTTCAGGCTTAGAAAGGCCGGCGATGTTATTTCCGTTATTGAGGCCCGTCATTTTCATCCGGATGTCAGCAAACGACCATATACCGCGCCTAAAATCTATTATTTCATCAAAAACACTCTGATTCTGAATCATCGGTATATGAACAGGTCCGGATTGCGAAATGTACTTGCAGTTCTTGCTGTGCTTGCTCGGACACTCCGCCGCAACGGAGTGTGGTTTGTTATGGAATATATTTTTGGAAAACAGCGCTACCTTGTTCCCACGGCGGTCATAAGAGGACTCAAAGGAGTCGTGGCAAAGGACTTTGATGCATAATATACGAGTCTTGATTGCAGCAGCCGGTCGAGGGTCACGGGCTGGTTTACCTTATCCAAAAACACTTTTTCCTCTGCAGGGGAAAACGATTCTTCAGCGTATTCTGGAGTTGCTTGACCCGTATGACAGTCAGCCTACGGTGATTGTCAGCCGGGAAGGGGAGGCGTTGATCGGAAAAAGTTTGAAAGCTTCAGGGCTTTCGGCATATCTGGTTGTTCAGCAGGAGCAGCGAGGTATGGGAGATGCTGTACTCCTTTTCGAGGAATCCCCGGCTTCAGCAGGAACTGAACATCTTATTCTTGTCTGGGGCGACATTCCTTTTATTCAGCCGGCGACAGTTTCAGAGATGGTTGATGCCCACTTTAAGCATGCCAACGATTTTACCTTTGCGACCCGCCTTGTCGATTCAGCCTATACTGTGGTTTCCCGTGATCAGGAGGGTAAGCTCACCGGGGTTGTGGAGACTAGGGAATCGGGCATTACAGTTCCTCAATCCGGTGAGAGAGAGATAGGTTTGTTTATTTTCCGGTCATCTCCAGTTATGCGCCTTCTGCGAGACAATCTATCCGGAAAGTGGGGAAGATCAACAGGTGAGCATGGTTTCCTTTATATAATTGCTCATCTTGTTTCGGCTGGGTTGCGGGTTGAAGCAATTCCTGTTGCAACAGAGCTTGATACTGTTTCTCTCAACAGCATGAATGATATTGATGCTTATTTGTAATATAAAGAAGAAGATGAACTTAAATGGAGTGTGTTTGTGTGCGGGTTGACCGGATTCTGGAGATCAGAATCCTCTCCCGCACTTCGTTCTGCTATACAGGGGATGACCGATACCCTTTTTCATCGCGGTCCTGATGCCGGAGCAGTCTGGCTTGATGAAGGTGCAGGTTTAGCTCTCGGTCATCGCAGGCTTTCAATCATTGAGCTGTCAGAAGAGGGCGCTCAACCGATGGTGTCAGCTTGTGGTCGATATGTGCTTGCCTATAACGGAGAGGTCTATAACCATTTTGAACTGCGTCAAGAGCTGCTGCGAAATGGTCATGAGCCATCATGGCGAGGTCATTCCGATACCGAGACTCTGCTTGCCGGTTTTGTCTTTTGGGGAGTGACGGAGACCTTGCGTAAAGCTGCGGGCATGTTTGCTTTTGCTTTATGGGACAAGGCTGAACGAACGCTGACTCTTGCACGGGACCGTTTCGGTGAAAAACCGCTCTATTATGGATGGGCAGGCAAGGGTTCCGGACAGGCATTTGTATTTGGTTCAGAACTCAAATCCCTGCGAGCATATCCCGGTTTTGATAACCCTGTCAACCGTAGTGCTCTCGGGCTGTATTTTCGGTTTTGTACGGTTCCTGCTCCATACTCGATTTATGAGGATGTCTTCAAATTAATGCCGGGCACCATGCTTACCTTAAGAGCAGGCATTACAGCAACGAGAGAAGTTAAACCCGAAATATACTGGCGCTTGACTGATGCAGTTCGCAACGGGTTTGCTAACCAGATAGTTGATGAGAGAGAAGCGGTTTCGAAACTCGAATCTGCGCTTCGAAATGCAGTTGCGCTGCAGGCGGTTGCTGATGTGCCGCTGGGCGCATTTTTGTCGGGTGGTGTCGATTCTTCCACCATAGTAGCACTCATGCAAACACAGTCAGCACATCCTGTACAGACCTTCACTATCGGGTTTGACGAAGCGGGATTTGATGAGTCTCCCCATGCTTTGGCAGTTGCACGGCATCTGGGTACGGAGCATCATGAACTTCGAGTCTCAGCGGACGATGCCCGATCAGTGATTCCACTTTTACCTCAGTTATTCGATGAGCCTTTTGCCGATAGTTCACAAATTCCTACCTATCTGGTTTGTAAAGCAGCACGTCAAAACGTCACCGTTGCGCTCTCTGGTGATGCTGGCGATGAACTTTTTGGTGGTTATAACCGATATTTCTGGGCAGGCAGTATCTGGAACAAAATCGCATGGTTGTCGCCTGTTTTGCGCCAAGCTTTGGGTAATAGTATACAACAATTTCCTGTTGAAGCGTGGGATAAGCTGGGACGGATAATGCCGGGTATCAATGGGATTGCCCGTCTTGGAGACAAAGCGCATAAAATGGCTTTTCGGATGAAAACTGTTAACAGTCTGGATGATCTCTATCGGAGTCTGGTGACAGAGTGGCCGGTTGAAGTAGCGATTGTAAAGGGATCTTCTTCCCTTGCAACGCAGATTGATAATGCTGGTTTCGTATTGGGTATATCTGAATCTGAACATAGAATGATGCTGTGGGATACTCTTACCTATTTGCCGGATGATATTTTAACCAAAGTTGACAGAGCAGCAATGGGCGTAAGCCTTGAAACCCGGGTACCATTTCTCGATCATCGTGTTGCTGAACTGGCATGGAGGTTACCTCTCAATATGAAAATAAGGGAAGGAGTGGGTAAATGGGCTTTACGTCAAGTACTCTATAACTATGTGCCGCGTCAGTTGATTGAAAGACCAAAAGCCGGTTTTGGAATACCCGTCGGGCAATGGCTTCGTGGTCCGCTCCGGGATTGGGCTGAGACTTTGCTTGATGAAAAGCGACTTGAACAGGAGGGCTATCTTAATCCAGAACCGGTTCGGGAAATATGGGAGCAGCATTTGAGCGGTCGGCATGATTGGACTGTGCGTCTCTGGACCGTTCTTATGTTTCAGGCATGGCTTGAGGAAAACCGATGACGATATACTGGCTCATGTTACTTGTGCCTATGCTTGCAGGGTTAAGTCCCTGGAAAGCAAAAGGTGCTTTACCAAACTTCCAGTGGTTTATGTATGGCGCATTGCTGATACTTATTATCGGTTTGCGTCATGAGGTCGGGGGAGACTGGAGCAACTATATCGATAATTATGCTGCGTTTAAAGGACTCAGCTTTGCGGAGGCAAGTATTGATCCTAATTTTTATCAAGACTATGGTTTCGGGATAATTCATTGGTTTTCTTTGAACTACCTTAACGGGATTTATTCCACAAATTTAGTCTGTTCTGCCATATTTGTTGCCGGTTTGCTCAGGGTATGTAAAAATATGCCCCTGCCTTGGCTTGCCTTAGTCATCTCGATTCCTTATCTGGTTATTGTTGTTGCGGCCGGTTATACACGACAGGCAGCCGCTATCGGTTGCTTGATGTGGGGACTGGTTGATTTGATGAAAGGCAGGCAATTCAAGTTCTATATCATGGTAATGTTTGGTGTGCTTTTCCACAAAACAGCCTTATTCATGCTTCCTGTTGGCTTCCTGTATGCAAATTCAATAACCAATCTGAAGAATCTTATTCTGTTTCTGGTCTTTTTTGTAATTGCCTTTGCCGGGTTTATGGCTGAGCATTTTGCACACCTGGCACACTATTACGCTGAAGATACAGAGGGGATGGAGTCGTCCGGCGCTGTTATCAGGGTCGGGATGAATGTGGCATCCTCGATGGTTTTTCTCTATTTCAGAAAACATTGGGCAGAACGTTATAACGATTCTGGATTGTGGATGATTTTTAGTGTTACCAGTCTTATAATGTTTCCGCTTGCTTTTGTCAGTTCTACACTTATTGATCGTATGGCCCTCTATTTCCTTCCGATGCAACTTGTTATTTTGTCAAGAGCACCGATTTTGATTACAAATGTTTATTCCAGAACGCTATTTATACTGATTGTTTTGTTTCTCTACATTGGAGCGCTTTTCGTCTGGCTTAATTTTGGACAATTTTCAAGCCATTGGCTCCCTTATCAAAACATCCTGTTGAAATGACAACGCGACCGTAAAATCATTCATCTTTGCCTGTTGCAGGCCTTGCTTTAAGCTCACAGTCACTATTTGTATGTTTTTTTATTTGTTTTGTAGAATCACATGTACCAATACATTAAATATTATACAGACAAGGTGATGCGCGCTCTCACCTCTGATGTTATGTCTCAGGTTGCAATTCTTGGTGAAGGGCTCCTTGCTGCGTGGATAAATGGCCATAGTATATACCTTTGCGGTAACGGGGGAAGTGCAGGGAACGCCCTGCATCTTGCCAACGATTTTATTTATGGTGCTGGATTGAATCATGGTGCAGGGATGCGAGCCGAAGCATTATGCGCCAACATAGCAGTTATTACCTGTCTTGCAAACGATATGGGTTATGAAAATATATATGCTGAGCAATTAAAAGTAAAAGCACGGGAAGGAGATGTGCTTTTGGTTTTGTCCGGAAGCGGGAACTCTCCGAATGTTATCAAGGCGATTGAAACTGGTAACATCATCGGTATGAACACCTTTGCTATTCTTGGTTTCTCAGGCGGTCGTTGTAAAGAGCTTGCTGACTGCCCGATTCACTTTGAAATCGATGATATGCAGATTGCTGAAGACTTACAGCTTATTGTAGGGCATATTTGTATGCAGTGGCTTAGGGAACAGGATCTATCTATTCATAACAAGCCATTAGATAAAAGTAGATAATGGGTGATAAATTCCGGATTGACAGCCATAAACTGATTTATCATCCAAAGCATGTTGTTGCATTTTTGGATGGCTCTCATGATTGGGAAAAAGCAAAAAACATTTATCCAATCTATGTTGAGCTTTCACCGATGGGCACATGCAATCATCGTTGTATTTTTTGCGCCTATGATTATATCGGATATGAACCGGTTGCTATGAATGAAGATGCCATGATTGCCCTGATGCGTGAAATGGGAAAACTTGGCGTAAAAAGTGTTCATCTTGCAGGAGAGGGAGAACCTCTTTTGCATAAACAGATTGTCGCAGCGATTAATGCGGGATATGAGGCCGGTCTGGATTTCGGCATCACCACCAACGGAACCCTGATTAATGACCGCTTTATCCAGGAAGCCCTTGGTCAGGTGACATGGTTGAAGGTCTCCATGAATGCAGGAACATCCCGGACATACACACAAATCCATCGTTGCAAACCGGGTGACTTTGATAAAGTGATTAAAAACCTGCAAAGCGCGGTTGAGTATAAACGTCGGCATGGTCTCGCAACCACTATCGGCGCACAGGCAATACTCTTGCCCGAAAATGCTGAAGAGATGGAGATTCTGGCAAAGGTTTGTCGTGACGAAATCGGCCTTGACTATCTTGTGATCAAACCCTATTCCCAGCACTTCTCAAGTAACATAAGACGTTACGACCATATTGATTACAATGACTATCTATATCTGGATAAGCTGCTGTCAGCCTGTTCAACTTCTGATTTCCAGCTTATCTTTCGTTCAAAGACCATGCAGAAGTATGCACAACCGATAACTGATCGATACAGTACCTGTTATTCGACTCCCTTTTTTCAGGCTCACATCATGACCTCAGGTGAGCTCTACTCTTGCCCTTCATATCTGAAAGATGAGCGATTTTTTTTAGGAAATGTTTTTGAGACCAGCTTTCAAGAGGTTTGGCAGAGCGAAAAGCGGAAGGCAAATATTCAATATGTGCAGCATGGACTCGATATTTCCGAGTGCCGGCACAACTGCCATATGGACCAGATCAATGTTTATCTCTCTGAATTGAAGGAGAACAGGGTTCCTCATGTCAATTTCATATAATCACCAGTACAACTCATGAAGACACTTGTAACTGGTGGCGCAGGTTTTATCGGCAGTCATCTTGTTGAACGATTGCTCAATGATGGCCACGATGTTGTGGTTCTTGATAATTACTCCACAGGGCGTTTCGCAAATATTGCCCATCTGGCTGTAAATCCTAAGCTCACGGTTCGCGAAATTGACATTAATGACCATGCCGGTATTCTGCCCCTGTTTAAGGGAGTTGAGTGGGTCTTTCATATGGCCGCACTGGCTGACATAGTTCCCTCAATTCAGCAGCCATTTCCCTATCACCGGGCAAATGTTGATGGTACTGTTTCTGTCCTCGAAGCCGCTCGTACAGCAGGCGTTAAGCGTTTTATCTATGCGGCCTCTTCATCCTGCTACGGAATTCCTGATCAATGCCCGACAGCGGAAAATGCGGAGATGCGACCACAGTACCCTTATGCTTTAACCAAGAGGCTTGGTGAAGAGTGCGTCATGCATTGGAACCAGGTGTACGGATTGCCTGCATTATCGCTGCGCATGTTCAATGTCTATGGGCCTCGTTCACGTACATCAGGCACTTATGGCGCTGTGTTCGGTGTTTTTCTTGCCCAAAAATTGGCCGGGCACCCCTTCACTGTGGTTGGGGACGGCACCCAGACACGTGATTTTACTTATGTTACCGATGTTGTAGATGCCTATATCTGTGCAGCGCAGTCGGAGCATAGTGGAGTGTGCATGAATATTGGTTCTGGAAACACCTACAGCGTCAATCGATTGGTTGAACTGCTTGGCGGCGAAGTTACCTACATACCAAAGCGTCCAGGTGAACCCGATTGCACATTTGCCGATGTTACCCGTATTCGAAAATTGCTCTTTTGGAAAGCGGGCATCAGCTTTGAAGATGGAGTGGCAAAGATGCTGGAACAGATCGACTATTGGCGTGATGCCCCCGTATGGACTGTTGACACCATTTCTGATGCCACAAAGGAGTGGTTCACCTATCTCGGCAAGTCTTAATATCACAATGTCAACATACTACAGCGCCCTCAAGTTTCTTCGCTTCACCGATCATCTTCAAGCCATTACAGAAGGTCGGGTAGTTACCCCTGTCCACATACGGGTCAAGCCAACCAACCATTGCAATCATCACTGCTGGTACTGTTGCTATCGCAGTGATGACCTTTCATTAGGCGAGGTGATGCAAGAGCAGGACAGCATTCCGGCTGAAAAGATGATGGTGCTTGCCCACGAATTTGTTGAGATGGGAGTCAAGGCGGTCACTTTTAGCGGAGGGGGCGAACCATTTCTTTACAAACCACTCCCTGAGGTTATTGATATTCTTGCAGCAGGCGGGATTCGGATTGCCGCACTGACTAACGGCTCCAATCTTAAAGGGCGAGTTGCTGATGCCTTTGCTCATCACGGCACATGGGTGCGGGTTTCAATGGATGCCTGGGATGATGTAAGCTACGTCAAAAGCCGAGGGGCCAAGCCTCATGACTTTACCAATTTAATCGCAAATATTCGTGCATTTACAGCTCGAAACACCAAATGTGTTCTTGGGGTGAGCTTTATTGTCGGGCATGACAATCATCAGCATATTGAAGAAATCTGTACCTTGCTCAAAGAGTGCAGGGTAAACCATGTTAAGATATCAGGGGTAGTTGTCAGCAACGATGCTGCAGGGAACAACTCTTATCACGCTTCAATAAAAGATGAGGTTTCCAGGCAGATTTCCCGGGCGCAGAAATTGGTGGATAATTCGTTTACCATACTCAATCACTACCATGAACTTGGAGAACTTTTTGCGAAAAGCTACCATACCTGCCCGTTCCTTCAATTTCTAACGGTGATTGGAGCTGATCAGAAAGTCTATACCTGTCAGGATAAGGCATATACGGAGTCAGGTCGAATGGGTTCCATTGCAGGGAGATCATTCAGTGACTACTGGTTTTCAGATAACAATCAGCGTTTTCTGCACTCATTTGACCCTTCACGAGAGTGTGGCCATCACTGTGTCAGTCATGCAAAAAATCTTGCGATTCATGACTATCTGAGTCTTGATAGTGAGCACTCCTATTTCGTTTAGAGGCAGCCAAGTTGTTATGAAGATAGGAATTGATTTTGATAACACCATTGCTCGCTACGACAGCTCTTTTCGTCGAACGGCTTTTGCAAACCAGTTGATCTCTCAAGAGTGGACAGGAAAAAGTAAAACAGAGCTGCGTGATTATTTACGCTTGCTCCCTGATGGTGAGCAAGTCTGGATGAAGCTCCAGGGTCAGGTCTATGGCAAATTCATGCATCAGGCAGAGATTATGCCGGGGTTTGTTGAATTTATGCTCAAATGCAGGTTACGGGGGCATAAGGTATTCATCGTAACTCATAAAACTGAAGTTGGGCACTTTGATGTTGAGCAAACCTCTCTGCGCGTGGAGGCCATGAAGTGGATGGAGTCGAAGCGCTTTTTTGATCCCAATTTTTTCGGTATGGAAAAAGAGCATGTTTTTTTTGCTGATAACCGGGAAGAAAAGGTTGCCAAAATAGCGGAATTGGAGTGTGACTGTTTTATTGATGACTTGCCGGAAGTCTTTGCTGAAATAACATTTCCGAACAACGTCGAAAAAGTGCTCTATGGCAATTACAGGCAGGATGAGACAATGAAATCGGTGACACCTCTTTGCAGTTGGGAGGAGATATCCCTTCATATCTTGGGTACTTCAGCAGGTGAAGAAGAGAAATCCCTGATGGAACTCATGACGAATATGACGATTGAAGCCTTTGAAAAAGTTAGTGGTAGGGGAAACAGTCGAATATATAAGTTGACATCGAAAGCCGGTTATTCCTATGCCTTGAAGATTTACCCTGGGAGTGATGCTTCCGGTCGTTCTCGTCTGACTACTGAGTATAATGCCCTCAGGTTTTTACAAAGCAAAGGATTGGATTCGCTCCCGGAACCGCTCTCAATAGATGAACGATGTGATTTCGGACTCTATTCCTGGATTGATGGCTCTCACGTTGATATTACAGACCAGAATGCTCTGCATCAGGCGATTGGTTTCATCTCAAGACTTCAGGCTATATCACGGCAGGAGGTTAACAGCCAGATTTCGTTGGCTTCGGAAGCGTGCCTCTCTTTAGCTGAATTGTTGAGGCAGGTTGAAGTACGATTTCAGAGACTGCGCTCTGTTTCTGATGAATATTTGTTACTCCGGCTTTTTCTTGACAGAGAGTTCAAACCACTCTGGCACGATCTGAGAGAGTATGCAAAAAAAACGTGGCCGGAATCTTCGAAAACAGTCGGTCTGGCAGAGTGCTACCGTATTTTAAGCCCCTCTGACTTCGGGTTTCATAATGCAATCAGTGTGGATGGTCGGTTAACATTTATCGATTTTGAATATTTCGGCTGGGATGATCCGGTAAAACTAACGTCAGATTTTCTTTGGCACCCTGCAATGCAACTGGAGCCTGAAATTGCTTCTGGATGGCAGAACTCCATGCTTAAGCTTTTTGCAGATGATCCTGATTTTGCCCTTCGCCTGAATGTTGCTATGCCACTCTATGGTATGCGCTGGATTATGATACTGTTGAACGAATTTCTTCCTGGTATGGCAGAGCGCCGTCGTTTGGCCACTGGAGGTGAGATATATGATAAGGCGGAAGCTCAACGCATGCAATTACAGAAAGCAGCTCTCATTATCGAACGAGTCAGCAGAATTCAGGCGAATGCTGTCGTTTTCGCTTTTACTAAAGCATAGTAATGACATCTCTTCAAAACCAGTTTGCATATCCTGATCTTGTTGAAAAAGCCAAGAAACTCAGGCAAGATACCTTCGAAGCATTTATTGAGCATGGTGAAGCACATCTTGGAGGCAGTTTTTCCATTATCGAGATTCTTCTTGCCCTGTATGAAGAGATACTGAATGAAGATGATAAATTTATCCTGAGTAAGGCCCACGCATCATTTCCTTTTTGCCTTCTGCTCAAAGAAAAAGGCTTCAATCCTGCGCTCACCACTCATCTTGAACGTGATCCAGAGAATGGCATTCATTGTACAACCGGTAGTCTCGGACACGGTCTTCCGATGGCAACAGGAATGGCTCTTGCCCGAAAGCTTCAGCAACAACCGGGAAATATTGTAGTGCTGATGAGTGATGGAGAGTGTCAGGAGGGCACAACTTGGGAATCACTGCTTATCGGTGCAAGCCACAAGCTTGACAATCTCCGGATCATCATTGATTACAACAAAATCCAGGCCTTGGCCTCCATCAGCGAAGTGCTTCCTCTTGATGACCTAGTTGCTAAGTTCCGGGCATTTAACTGGGATACGGTTGAGGTTATGGACGGGCATTCATTTGAAGCACTCATTCCTGCTTTTCGATTTGAACCGCAAAGCGGAAAACCTTTAGCCATTATAGCCCATACGGTTAAAGGCAAAGGAGTCAAATCTTTTGAGAACGATCCTGCCTGGCACGCGCGAAAAATCAAAGGAGAAGAGATGGAAACAGGAAAAAAAGAGCTGGGGATAAGATGAGAAGACGCTTTGGAACAATTATTGCAAACCTTGCTGCTCGCGATGAAAAAATCTATGTGATAGCAGGTGACATTGGATACAGGGTCTTTGACGAATTTCGTGAAATGACCCCTGATCGATTTATCAATATGGGCATCTGTGAACAGAGCATGATTGGTGTGGCTGCCGGCATGGCACTTGAGGGTTTGAAGCCTTGGGTGTACACCATTACACCGTTTCTGATTGAACGACCATTTGAACAGGTGAAGCTGGATATTGACCAGCAGAACGTCAACGTAAAGCTGGTTGGCTTTGCCGACTATCCACACCTTGGGCCTACTCATACGGAATTGAACGGCAAGGAACTTATGCGGCTGTTTCACAACATCACCGCTTATTTTCCCGTTGATGGTGATGAAACCGAGGCAATGCTCAAGGAAGCCTATGCGTCTGAAGGGCCCGCCTTTATCAGTCTTAAAAGCGATCCTGTGTTAAGTCGCTCTATTACAGGGGCAAAGTAATGGGGCAACTTCGTGATTTTGTGACACCACTTCACCAGGCAACAAAGCGGGACTATCTTGCCAGGATGGTTGACGATAAAGTGCATTGCATGAAAATTGCCAAAGAGTATGGTTCAGACTATTGGGATGGCGAAAGACGATACGGATACGGTGGCTACAGCTATATCCCCGGTCGCTGGCAGCCTGTAGCTAAAAATTTAATAAGTACTTATAAGCTTAGGGCAGGTTCTAAAGTGCTTGATGTCGGTTGCGGGAAAGGGTTTCTGCTGCATGAACTGCTTCTTCTTGAGCCTAAGCTACAGGTAACCGGTTTTGATATTTCAGAGCATGGCTTGAACGGTTCGACAACTCTTGTAAGGCCGAATCTTTTCCTTCACAAAGCGCAGGAATCCTATCCTTTTGCGGACAAGGAGTTTGACCTTGTTCTTTCACTCTGCACTCTGCACAATCTCTGCTTATTTGATCTCCAGAGGGCTCTATCCGAGATTGAACGGGTTGGAAAGCAAGGCTATGTAATGGTTGAAAGCTATCGTAACGAGCAGGAATTGTTTAATCTTCAATGTTGGGCACTCACCTGTGAGTCTTTTTTGGAAGTGAACGAGTGGATATGGTTATACAGACACTTTGGCTACAGGGGTGATTATGAGTTTATCTATTTCGAGTGAAAGTGAAGTTATGAAACCAACTGTTCTACTTGTTTTACCTAATATGGGCTGGGGTGGTAATGTTCAAAGTGTTAATTGGACGATTTGGCCAATAAGCCTTTGTACAATTGCTGCAATATTGGAGCCTGAGTTCAAGGTTGAGATTATTGACGCCAATATAGACAACCTGTCTGTTTCAGATGTAATGTCATTAATCAAGCGTATACAGCCCGTAGCTGTAGGGATTAGTGTTTTTTGTGATGACTTTGCTGCGGCGGGGCACGCTTTAGCGGCAAGTATAAAAGCTTTTAATAATCTTGTGCCGGTAGTAATGGGCGGTTCTTATGTGACATTGAATGCGGATGTTGCAATAAAAGATACAAATGTAGACTACCTTGTTGTCGGTGAAGGAGAGCTCGTATTTAAGGATATTTTGGATTATTTATCAGGACATGCTGAATCATTGCCGGATTGTGGGGTCGTTTACAGGACTACAGGTAAGAGAATCATCGATACGGGCAGAGCGCTAGTTATATCGAATCTTGATCAATTGCCATTTCCGGATTACTCGAAAATTGATTTTGCCAAATACTCTGATAAAGAAGAGCGAAATTCAGCGTATATGCCGCCACTTTTTCCATATGGACGGATTACAACATCGAGAGGTTGTCCGTATAGGTGCAGTTTTTGTCAAGTTACTGCCGTCAACGGTTCGGGAATTCGTTATCGAAGCGTATCTAATGTTCTTGAAGAAGTTGCAATGCTTATCAGGGATTATAAAATAAAATCATTATTGATTGATGATGCTAACTTCACAGTAGACCGCCGTCGAGCAAAAGATATTATACGAGGTTTTATTGAGAGAAAATATTCTCTTAAATGGAGGATTATGAATCTTGCGGCTTATACACTCGATGATGAACTATTAGAGTTGATGATTAAAAGTGGATGTAATCATATAGATCTGGCAATTGAATCTGGCTCAAAAAGAGTATTAAAAGAAATTATTCACAAGCCACTGAATCTTGATAAAGTTCAGACTGTAATTGATAAGGCTAAAGCATTGGGCTTTATGATTTCAGCGAATTTTATTATTGGTTTTCCGGGTGAGACATGGTCAGAGATTAGGGAAACAATACGTTTCGCAGAAGTTATAGATGTTGATTATATCAAAATAATGGCAGCAATGCCGTTGAAACATACTGAGTTGTTTGAGATTGCCAATAATAAAGGTTATTTGGAAAAAAATTTTGATTTCATGAACATGAGATGGGGGCTTGGTGAAATTTCAACAGAAGAATTCTCATCATTTGATATTACTGTTCTCAGGGCATATGAGTGGGACCGGATTAATTTCTCGTCCGCAGAAAAATTAAGTAGGGTAGCAAAATTGATGAGTATTGATGACGAAAAGATAGGCCTAATGAGAATCGAAACACGGCGAGCGATAAAAAATCTTTTCGCTTCTGCGTAGTTTATTATAAGTGGATAGTCTGTTAATTATTTGTGGTTTAGTGATTTATCATGATACCAAAAACTAAAGATCCCGTTAATCAACCATTGATTGATCTTGAAAGCCGTATTGGACTCCAGCAGTTAGGGTTGATGAATAATGCGGTTTGGTACGAAGATCCAAAACGACTGGTTTTCACTCTTGCCCGTTACAAATTTGTCGCAAAGATGTTTACAGGTAAATCGGATGTTGCTGAAATCGGGTGTGGTGATGGTTTTGGTGGACGTATTGTTCGGCAAGAAGTAAAAAACTTGCTTATTACGGATTACGATTCCCTCTTTATCGAAAAATTTAAACAACAAGTGTCAGAAAAGTGGCCAATTGAAGCTAAAGTGCATGATATACTTGCTGGGCCACTGCAAAAAAAGGTTGATGCAATTTATTCTCTTGATGTAATGGAGCATATATATCAAGAGTCAGAAGCTCATTTTATCATAAATATCTGCCTTTCTTTACAAAACAATGGTTGTGCCATCATCGGAATGCCAAGTGTGGAGTCACAGTCGTATGCTTCCCCTGCTAGTCGAGAAGGTCATGTAAATTGTAAGAGTGGAAAGGATTTTCAGGAGTTATTACAGTTGTATTTTGATCATGTCTTTTTGTTCTCGATGAACGATGAGGTTGTGCATACCGGGTATACAAAAATGGCTCATTATTTACTCGCTTTATGCGTAGTTCCAAAGCACGTTAGGTAATGTATCTTATTATTGGCGGAGACAGTATTATCGGCAAAGCACTTTCCGTTTTTTGGGAAGAGAAGAACATTCCATACTGCTCCAGCACCCGTCGCAGGGAAAAAGTAAACCTTAAGCGGCCTTATATAGATCTTGCTTCAGGTAACTGGCATGAGTTGGAAACAATCCGATATGATGCCGTTGTGTTCTGTGCAGCGTCAACAAAACTGGCAGAGTGCGAGGTATCCCCTGAGACGAGCAGAGCCATAAACGTCGATGCGACAGTCGCTCTTGCGAGACTTTTGGCACTTCGCGGCAGCTATCTCCTCCTACTCTCCACTAATCAGGTATTTGATGGCGCAAAACCACATCGCAAGGTCACTGACCAGGTTTGCCCGATTAATGAGTATGGTCGCCAAAAGGCAGATGCAGAGCAATTTATTTTAAAAGAGCAGCATTCTGCTGTACTGCGTCTGAGCAAGGTGATATATCCAGATCTTCCTCTGTTACGTCAGTGGGGATCAAGTCTGCAAGCCGGGCAATCAATTGAGGCATATACTGATATGTATCTTGCCCCTATTTCGCTCGAAAAAGTGGTCAACCGTATTGATCAGTTGGTGCACAATAGGGAAACAGGGATTTTTCATCTTTCCGGCAAGGATGATATTTCCTATTATAGTTTTGCGAAATCATATTTTGGTCACTTGCCTGCTGCGGACAAGCTGATACGAAAATCAACCGGTCCCGGGGCTGACTCTTTTGACGTGGAATATCCTCGCTACACTTCATTACAGTAAACTCATAAGGCGATCGTTACTTAATGGTATATATCCAATCCTTTGTGTTGAAGGGCAGGGTTCATTTGTAACATTACTATGGAAAACTCATTGAAAACTGTATTGGTTGCCGGTTCTTTTAATGTGTTGCATCCGGGGCATCTGCGACTGTTACGCTTTGCAAAAGAGTGTGGAGATCGCTTAATGGTAGGAGTTTATTCTGATCGCATTGCTGGAAACGCGGCGCATGTTCATGAGCATTTGCGTCTTGAAGGAGTGCAGAGCATCAGTTGGGTTGATGAATCTTTTCTTATTGATGAGCCGATTTTTAAAACAATTGAACGGATCCGGCCTGATGTTGTTGTTAAAGGCAAAGAGCATGAACTGCGAGATAATCCTGAATTAGCATTGTTAGAGGAATATGGTGGTCAGTTGTTATTCAGTTCGGGAGAAACAGTTTTTTCTTCACTTGATCTGATTCGTAAAGAGTTTGAAGTGTTTGATGCCCGATCAATCCGATTGCCTAATGAATATCTTGTGCGTCATACCATTGAACCATCCAGAATGGTTGAACTGCTGCATAAATTTTCACAATTAAAGGTGTGTGTGGTTGGTGACCTTATTATTGACGAGTACATCACTTGCCAGCCGTTGGGAATGTCTCAAGAAGATCCGACTATTGTTGTTACGCCTGTTGATGTTGTTCGCTTTATTGGTGGCGCAGGCATAGTAGCAGCTCATGCAGCAGGTCTGGGGGCCAGTGTTCAATTTGTTTCCGTTGCAGGAAGGGATAATGTACATGACTTTGCGCTTAAAGAATTGGTTTCGATGGGAGTGAATGCCTGTTTACTGATTGATAACAGCCGCCCGACAACATTGAAACAACGCTATCGTTGTAACGGTAAGAGCATGTTGCGTGTCAGCCATCTTCATCAGGGAGCAATCTCGCTGGCATTGCAAAAAAAGATGTTTGTGGAAATAGAGCAGGCAATGGATGGCGCTGAGCTTTTAGTCTTTTCTGATTTTAATTATGGGTCTCTCCCTCAGCCGATGGTTGACAGAATTATCGCTTTGGCTAACAGTCATGGGGTCATGCTTGCCGCTGACAGCCAGTCCTCTTCTCAGGTAGGTGATATCAGCCGTTTCAAGGGGATGGATCTTCTGACTCCGACTGAGCGTGAGGCACGCATCAGTACCCGTAATCGGGAAGATGGATTGGTCATATTGGCAGAACAGCTCCGGAACCAAGCCTTGGCTAACAACATTCTGCTTAAATTGGGAGAAGAGGGGTTATTGATTCATGCAGGCAACGGAAATGCTGATAAATGGTTAACTGACAGAATCGATGCGCTTAATACCGCACCCAAGGATGTTGCCGGTGCAGGAGATTCTCTATTGATTACCAGCGCAATGACGCTCGCCTGTGGCGGAAACATATGGGAGGCAGCCTGTCTGGGATCCTTGGCAGCTGCGGTGCAGGTTGGGCGTGTGGGAAATACACCACTTCAGGTAGAAGAACTTTTGAGGGAACTGGTCTGATGCGTGCAATTTTACTGGCAGCCGGCTGTGGTACACGATTAAGGCCTTTGACGAATACTATACCGAAATGCCTCGTACCTGTCAAGGGAAAGCCTCTATTGGAAATATGGCTGGATCGATTAACTCATGCGGGCATTGGGCCTTTTCTGGTAAATACGCACTATTTTGCTGAGCAGGTTGGATTGTTTATTGAAACAAGCAGATACAGAGATATGGTCTCATTAGTTTATGAGGCTGATTTGCGAGGAACCGCTGGTACCCTGATTGACAATCTTGATTTTTATAAAGGCCATGATGGAATGCTCATTCATGCAGATAACTACTGTCTTGCCGACTTTACTGCTTTTGTTCAGGCGCACAAAAAGCGGCCGCCCGAATGTTTGATGACCATGATGACGTTTCGTACAGCAACGCCTTCGACATGCGGTATTATCGAGCTTGATGATCGTGGTCTGGTGTCAGGTTTTCATGAGAAGGTACCTGAACCCCCCGGAAATCTTGCAAACGGAGCTATCTATATTCTTTCATCAGAACTTCTTGACCGACTGGGAATGGATTTACATATGGCAAAAGAATTCAGTACAGAAGTGCTGCCTCATTTAATCGGGAATATTTATACCTATGAGACGTCAGAAATATTTCTTGATATAGGAACGCCGGAAAATTATGCAAAAGCAAATATAGTTGTATAATGGGTATTTAATCTCTAAGGGTCAATTCCCCGAAGCTCTGCTTCGTAAAAGAATATCAAATTGAGCGATTACATACACAAAAGTCACAATGTATCTGTTTTATTGTACCATTTTGTCTGCCCATCAAA
>Ga0172371_10005861_pt1 | contig 18096 bp, 11 predicted proteins | sample Lak12m_FD_114543 | JGI IMG/M metagenome (GOLD analysis project Ga0172371, IMG submission 114543) | Freshwater microbial communities from Kabuno Bay, South-Kivu, Congo - kab_022012_12m | ecosystem: Environmental > Aquatic > Freshwater > Lake | place: Democratic Republic of the Congo: South-Kivu...
CTCATAATCAGAGGGTCGGTGGTTCAAGTCCATCTGGGCCCACTTAAGATGCGAATTTCGAAAGAAATCGCATCTTTTTTTTTGACCAAAATTTCACTTGACTGAAATTGACCCCATTTGACCCCACCTTTTAGGCCCTTACTATGGCAAACACTATGGCAGTAAATTTTACTTATAATATTATTTTTGTTCTAAGGAATGAGAATTGAAGCTGAATTAGTTAGAGGAATTTGATAAAGAAAATTGTTATTAAGTTGCAAATAGTAAAGAACTGTCTTTTTAGTGAAAAATTATTTGTTTTTACTCAAAATCAAAATTTCTAGAGAGGAGTCCATTTTGATAAATTTGTGGAATGATTTGAACACAAGCAATTCTATTTTCCGTTATTATTCAATAGTAAAAATAAAATTGATATAAGGAAATATTTTTGTTGTAGTTTGACATTGATCGAACCTATTCAATTGTAATAAATCCATTATTAGAGTAAAACCCAGTCTATTATTCTAACTCACATATTACATTATTAGAATTAATTTGAAAATAATGCAAAGTGATGTTGACACTCATTTATTAATTATTTATGTTCATAGGTACAAATGTACCAAAATAATTATTATTGAAAATAAAAGTACCAATATCAATAAAACAATTTAGTTTTTGTATATAAATCTAATAAAAATGTAAACGGAAGATTTAATTTTACGATAGATTCATTGAAGCAAAAATTAATAATATATTGAAAACAAAAATAGTTTCTGTATTTCTAGATTAATTAATTCTTAACATCCATTAGGAGGTCCTATGAAACCCAAATTACTTTTTCTGCTTTGCATTGGATTATTTTTTACTACTATTACATTTGCTCAAAGTGAATTACTGGTGACTGAAATTCAGTTTGATGTTCCCTCTGGTGCAAATGGTGACGCAAACGGGGACGGAACCCGAAGTTCTCGATGGGATGAGTTTGTTGAATTGTACAATAATGGTAATGTTGATATTGATCTTTCTGCCTATCAGCTTGTCGAAAGGGAGGGAGTTGCTTTTTTTACATTCCCTGTAAATACTATTCTAGCACCTGGTCAATTTGCTGTTGTGTTTGGAGGTGGTATTGTAGACTCTTTTACGAATATTCCTAGTGGTACATTGTTATTTTCCGTTGAATTAAATGATCCCAATTCCGGGTTCAATAATGGACTTGGGAAAAGTAATTTGTCAAATACTAGTGATAGAGTAATGCTAGTAAATCCCTTACTTGCAGACACTCTTTTTGAGGCTTACTGGGGAGGAGATACAACAGCTGGTGCTCAGCCAATTGCCCCATTTACTGCAGAGGCAATTTATATGGGACCCCCAAATACGATATCAGGGGATACAATATCTGGAGCCATTCAGCAATCTATTACTCGTGATATCAATGGGACACAATGGGATATACATACTTTAGTTGTAAGTGATCCTTCAAAACTATTCTCTCCCGGTGAAAATGCAGCAGAAGTCCAAATAACGGCAAATATTGTTTTAACTGAAATTCAGTTTGATGTTCCGGCTGATCTTGCTGGTGATGCAAATGGAGATGGTGTGAGGGGTGCAAGATCTGATGAGTTTGTCGAAATATATAATAAAGGGCCTATTGAGGGAGATCTCACAGGGTTCCAGATTTTAGACAGGGAAGGTGTAGTACTTTATACATTTCCTGATAGCACAATACTTTCTATTGGTCAGTTTGCAGTAGTGTTTGGTGCAGTGGGCTCTGCAGGATTCAATGGAATTAATCCTGAAGCCTTGGTTTTTGCAGTTCACGAGTCTGATACTGATATAGGATTTGATAATGGTATGGGAAAAACTAATTTTTCAAACGCAGGAGATGCTGTTATATTGGTAAACTCAGTTAGTGCGGATACCTTAGCTGAAGTATATTGGGGAACTGCTTTACCACGCACTTCAAATGCGTTGTATCTTGGTCCACCCAACACAATCACAGGTAATACAATTAGTGGAGGAATACGACAATCAGTAACTCATAAACTCAATAGTGATTTATGGGATATTCATTCCGTAGTAAGTGATGATACTGCAAGCTTGTATTCTCCTGGATTAGACGCTCCAAGATCTCCTTTTATCAATCCTGGTGATCTTATAATTACCGAAATCACATTTGATCCTCCACCAGCTCCTTTGGGTGACACCAACGGTGATGGCACAAGAGATTCAAGAGGCGATGAATTTGTAGAACTGTACAATAGAGGGACTTCCAATATTGATATTAGTGGTTACCAATTATTAGAAACAAACGGATTACCAATTTTTACTTTTCCCAGTGGAGCTTCCATAAATGCTGGTCAATTTGCTGTGGTTTTTGGAAATATCCGCCCAGAAGGATTGGGATCGAGTTTACCTCCAGACGCCGTCTATTTTTCAGTTTCAACTGACACTATTGATACAGGTTTTGATAATGGAATTGGTAAATCGAACTTGTCTCAAGCTGCAGATGCCGTAATTCTAGTTAACTCAGCGGCGGCAGATACAATTGTTGAAATATACTGGGGTACTACTGCAGCTAAAACTACTAAATCCATATATTTAGGATTCCCTAACACCTTGAGTGGTACAACTATATCCGGTTCAATCGACCAATCAGTTACAAGATTAATTAGTTCAAATAAATGGGACACTCATACGTATGTGACTAATGATCCGAACAGTTTATTTTCTCCGGGTAAAGACGCACCTGTTCTTTCAGGAATCGAAAGAGAAGAAACGTTACCTCAATCTTATCAATTGTTGCAGAATTTCCCCAATCCATTTAACCCTGAAACAATAATTTCATTCTCACTTCCGCAGGGCGAAATTGTTTCTTTAAAAATTTATGACATCTTGGGTAAGGAAGTAGCAACTCTTGTAAATGCTGAGTTACCTTCTGGCAATTATAGATTTAATTGGAATGCTTCATACTTAGCCTCAGGTGTCTATTTCTATAAGTTAAGCACTCCAAGCTATTCAAACGTTAAAAAGATGATGTTACTTAAGTAGTTGGAGTAACTATCTTATCTATATAGCAAATGGAGAAAGCATGAGTTTATTTAAATACTCAAAAGTCATTATCTATATAATATATTTCCTTTTAGGTTCCAGTATCCTTTATGCTGGAACCACGGGGAAAATTGTTGGAAGAGTTGTTGACAAAAAAACAGGAGCTCCCTTACCATCAGTAAATATTTTTATTATTGGTGAAAATAAAGGTGCGGCAACCGATGAAGAGGGCAATTTTTTTATTCTGAATATCAACCCAGGTATTTATGAAATAAGAGTCTCGATGATTGGTTACAGGCAGAGTGTAATAAGGGATGTAAAGGTACAAGCCGACTTATCAACACAATTAGATATTGAACTTGAAGAAGCTTCTATTGAAATAGATGAAATTGTAGTTACTGCTAAACAAAAGATGATTAATAAGGATGAAACATCACGTACTCAAATCATATCTTCTGAAGTATTTGCTGATCTTCCAATAGCTTCATTTCGAGATGTTGTTTCACTTCAAGCAGGATTTGTTGTTGGTTCAGATGGAGCTCTACATGCTAGAGGAGGCAGAGGTGGCGAAATTATTTATTTGGTGGATGGTGCCCCAGTAAGGGATCCGCTTAACGGTGGTTTCAATGGTCAGGTTGATAAATATGCTATACAAGAACTTCAGGTGTTAACAGGTGGATTTAATGCAGAGTACGGTCAAGCTCTTTCCGGAGTTGTAAATATTGTTACTAAAGAAGGGGGATCAGAATATCATGGAAGAGTTGAGTATACTTCGGATCAGATTAATGATTATCCATATCATGAGCAAAATGCTTTAGCCCAAGATCAATGGGGGATAGACGAAAATGGAAATCTGATTGAAAGAGTAGGAGCAGATAATACTTTACTTAATAACCTTCCATCTGCTTATAAAAAACAAACGCTTTCAGGAACTCCAGAATTATGGCCTGATGTAAATATGCTTGGACAATTATCCACTGTTTTCAACGGTCCAGTTCCCTTTCTTACAGATCTTAAATTCTTTATGACAGGCAGACTTTTAAACTCATTAGATCAGATGCCTTGGGGCTATAATAAAGAAAGGGAATTTAATTTAAAATTGACATATCCCATCGGCAATATAAAATTAAATTATAGTTTAAGCAGATTCTACAGAATTTATAAACCTTATGTTCATAGCTGGAAATATCGTCCTGAAGGTTTTGAAGATAGGAAAGACTATAACTGGCGAGATAACATTAGAATAAACCATGTATTAAGTAACCGCACATTTTATGAAGCATCAATATCGTATAATAGGCAAAATTTTAACAGGTTCACCCCGGGCAAATACGCAGTGTTTACAGATGACGGTGAATTGCTATATTCCAACTACTTACGTCGAAATAATAGTACCCCTCCATTTTGGACTCAAGCCGATAATGGGATTTTTATTCAAAACTATGTAAATACATTAATATTAAAGTTGGATTTTAATTCTCAATTGGATAATCATAATTTTTTGAAAACGGGATTTGAAATTCAGCAGCATTATATAGATCGATTGCGTTACGAAGAGCCCTACCCGGGAGGATTTCATAATTACGAAAACTATAACTTGAATCCGCTTGAATACTCAATTTATATTCAAGACAAAATTGAATTCGAAGCATTTATAATAAACGCTGGCCTTAGGTACGATTATGTAGATGTCAAGGACACACAATGGGAATCACCAAACCAACCCGCCGGATATTTAGATGAGAATAATAATTGGGTACCTGCTGGAGAAGTTGCAACACCTCCAAAGAAACAATTCAGCCCTCGAATAGGGATCTCATTTCCAGTTACTGATAATACAATTTTTTATAGTTCATATGGTCATTTTTTTCAGATCCCTAATTATGTTGATATGTACACTTCGCGTGACCCTAGTCAGGATCAGGCATTAATAGGTAACCCGGGAATACAACCTCAAAAAACAGTAGCATTTGAATTTGGAGTTAAACAAATGCTTACCAATGATTTTTCTCTGGATATTAGTGCGTACTTTAAAGATATAACTGATTTAGAAGGCAGTACATATCTGACTGTGTTTCCTTTTGAATATACAATCTTCGATAATTCTAATTATGGTGGAGTTGGAGGATTCGAAATCACTTTAACCAAAAGATTAAGCAGTTATTGGTTTGCCAATTTTAATTACACTTATTCATCAGCCAAAGGTAATGAATCTGATCCTAGAGAAGGGTACAATGATTATCGAAGAGGTTCTTCAATCTTGAGGCCAAAGAGAGTATTCTATCTTGATTTTGATCGAACACATGTTTTTTATAGTACCATCGGTCTTGATTTTCCAGAAAACTTTGGACCAACAATATTAGGAGCTAATATATTTGAAAATATTAATTTAAATCTAATTTTTAGATTCGAGAGCGGTTTGCCTTATACCCCGACTAAGCCAGATGAAACAGATGAACTTAATATTGAGAAAAATTCTGGAAGAATGCCGGATATAAAGAGAATCGATTTAAGATTTTCAAAGTATTTTGAGATTTCGGCGTTAAGGTTAACATTTCTATTAACTGTTAATAATTTGCTTGATGAACTCAATGCGAGGACGGTCTGGTCTACAACTGGTGATCCATGGGAGGCAGGCCCATCATATACCCGAACCGATGACAGAATGAGAGACCCATCAGCGATGGATACGAGACGATTTGTTCAAGTCGGAATGCGTTTAGATTTCTAAAAATTACGGAAAAAGCAATGAAGCAAAAATTTATAATTTTATTTCTTTTTATTTCTTTTGTTGGTGAAATATTTGCACAAATCGACGATACTGATGACCAATCAAAGCAAATGGATTTGGCTAAAATCAAAACTTCTGAAGATGATGCTTTTGGAATACTGGACAAGGGTGAATTAGTAAACACAGTAGGTAATCAAGGCATGATAACTGATTCATATTACCAAAATTTAATATATAATTTTAGATGGCCTAAGAGTAAGGGTGTTGCATCAATAACTAACGACGTTAATGCAATCGATGACCTCTGTATATTATTTGCACACAAGGGAAATGTACTGGATGCATATACTCGTTACAGAGCAGAGGATTGGATGGCTCCTCCAGGCGCAAGAGGCAAGTATCATTCAGATGATCAACCTGATAATCTTTTAGCTCCTGATGGGGCACCCAGACTGGCGCACAGCGATATCCCATTAACCTGGCCTAAGGGTTATTTTGATGAATCAAAAATCTGGCACGATGCTCCTACGGGAGACTTTACAACTCTTTCGGATGCAGATAAACAGACAGTTATTTCTAAAGGTGCTTATTATGATTCTGAAAAAGATGTTTGGAGATTTTGGCCTGGAAATTTTAGAAAAGATATCGACCCTGATTCGCCAACTTTTGGTCAACAAGTTCCAGGAGAGTTTGCAGCAGATAGGGAAGTTTATATAATCTGTGATGATCATAGTGCACAACCCCCTTCTTATTCGATGGGAATGACTATGGAAATACAAGTTTATTCATATGGCTTAAGGTTCGCACAGGATGTACAGTTTTATGATATAAAAATCACAAATAATGGTACACAAATCCTTGATAGCTGTTTTTTTGGATATTACACGGATTTTCAATTTGGTGATGTTATAGAAGAAACTTACGGTTCTTATAATACCGGGATTAATTCTAATGGCTACGACAATGCTTTCTATCAATTTGATTATAATGGCTCAAGTCCAGGTAATATTGAAGTTGGAACTATTGGAATGGCAATTCTTAAAACTCCCTTCGATTTAGGTATAACAGATGCTCATTTTTTTAGAGATCTCACGGGTAACATCACCCCATCAGATGATAGAAGTATTTGGCCGGTGATGATAAGTGATCCTAATAGCCCAAACTTAATGTCGGCTAAGGAAAATTATTTTCACGGACCTGATGTTCATTTTGATGATTTCTCTTTAACACAAGTAGGAAAATTACCTGGGCCAAGCAATTGGACACTATTTGCGAATAGCGGTCCGTTCACTTTAAATCCAGGTGAACATATGGAAGCTACCCTTGTTGTAACTGCTGGTAATGATCTTGAGGATCTCAAAAATAATATTGTCATTGCTCAGAAACTTTTCCTTAATAACTTTCTTGGCCCCTCAGCTCCACCATCTCCAGAATTATTCGGTGTTCCCGGGGATAAAAAAGTAACTCTTTATTGGGATGATATTTCTGAAAATGCTGTTGATTTAGTTTCAAAGAAATCAGATTTCCAAGGTTATAAGATTTATCGCAGCCAGGACCAAGGCGCAACGTGGGGTAAACAAATTACAGATTCTAAGGGCAATCTAGTCGGTTATGTTCCAATTGCTCAATTTGATAAGATCGACTTGATTCAGGGAGTTGATCCATTGAATAATTTTAATTATTTAGGTGATAACACAGGCATAGTTCATTATTTTGTAGATTCAAATGTTTTGAACGGTGTTAATTATAGTTATACAATTACTGCTTACGATTCTGGATCCCCTTCAATAGACCTCGAATCATTGGAATCCTCTAAAGGCACTACCACAGCAGATATAAATTTAATTGACGCAACTCCTAGTTCAAACGCTATTGGATTTGAGGATGCTGATTACTCTGTAACTCAATTAGCTGATGTAGGTAATGGAATTATTTCTGTTGACATCATAGACCCCGGCAATCTAACAGGTGATAATTATATAGTAACTTTTAATTCAAGCCCTGCTGATACTTTTTTTCTTGCCAACGAGAATACTGGAACGCAGATTAATTCAGCTCCTTTAAATACTTCCAGTGCTTTAGTAATCGAAGGTATCACTCTTTCAGTAAGCGGTGATAAATTAACAGGAGTAATTAAGGATATCAAAAATCATCTTGATGAAAGTGTTTATGGAGAAGAAAATCGATCCAGCAGCGGAGACTGGTACGTTAAAATGGTAAGCACAAATAACTTAGCAAATCAATCTTCCAAAGGAAGTGACTATGAATTTCGGTTCACTCCTGCTGGATCATTTGCAGCGGGTTTGACAGGTAATAATAAACCATTATTAAAAAAATATATGATACCGTTTGAAATTTGGAATGTTGGAAATGAGAATAATCAATTCCCTGTGAACTGCATACTATTAGATCAAAATTCAAACAATACACTTGATTTAGGGGAAGAGATTCGAATAATTAATTCTCCGTATATTGAAAATGGTGATACTACAGGTACATTCAGTTTATTTACTTGGTATTATAATATAGTGATTGATACAGTTGCTGGGATTGGCGGAAGATTGCCAATTGATGGAGAAACTTTTAGAATCTATTCGGAAAGTCAGTTGACGGAAAATGACACATTTAGAGTTATAATTTCCTCTCCAAAGATAAATGATGATATTGAGCTATTAAAAAGTGAGCTCAAAAATATTACGGTTGTTCCTAATCCTTTTATTGTAAATGCTGCTTGGGAACAAATTGAAAATAATCGTCGTCTTCGATTTATGTTTCTTCCGCCTGAATGTACGATTTCAATTTACACAGTAAAAGGTGAACTTGTCAATAAATTATATCATAATAACGGAACAGGTGACGAAGATTGGAATTTGACCAATTCTTCAGGAATTGAAATTGCTTTCGGCTTATATCTATACGTTGTAGAAACACCAAGTGGTGAAAATATGACCGGAAAATTTGCCGTAATTAAATAACAGAGGTCAGTAATGGTTTTAAAGAAAGTCTTCATTAAAATATTCTTAATTACGATTTCATCAACATTGTTTGTGTATCCACAGGATTTTACTAAGGTAGGAAGCAGTGCTGCACAATTCTTAAAAATTCCGGTTGGTGCAAAAGCAATATCGATGGGAAGTACTTTCGCTTCAATCTCTGATGATGCAAGTACAATGTATTGGAATTCTGCTGGATTGTCACAGATTAATAAATTTTCATTAAGCTTTTCTCATTCTCAGTGGATCGCCGATATGAATCACAACTTTTTGGGATTGGTTCTTCCTCTCGATGAAGTTAGTTCAGTAGGATTTGGAGTGATTCAATTATCATCAGGAGATATTAAAAACACTACAATATCACAGCCCGAAGGAACGGGACTATATTTTGACGCTACAGATCTTGCTATATCTGTCTCATATTCAAGACGAGTAATTGAACAAGTTAGTTTAGGACTTTCGGTAAAATATATTAATCAAAGAATTTGGAATACTAATGCTCAAACTGTAGCTGCAGATTTTGGTGTGCTTTTATGTACAGGATTTTATGATATGAAAATGGGGTTCTCCTTTCAAAACTTCGGCCCGGGTTTAACGATGAGTGGAAGCGACTTAACACAAGCTGTAGACCTTGATCCTAATAGTGTCACAAATCCTGCTGTTGAAGCAAACTTAGTTACTCAGCCTTTTCCGTTGCCTACTAGCTATCGAATTTCAATCTCAATGCCTATTGTTGGTGAAAAAGCTCCGTTCAATTTTGCAAACTCTTCTTTTGTTATTGCTGCTGACGCAATTCATCCTAACGATAATCCTGAACATTATAGCCTGGGAATGGAATATGGTTTTATGGATATTTTCTTTTTACGCGCAGGTTACGTTTTTAATACAGATGAGGAAGGCTTGACTTTAGGTACCGGAGTGTATTTTGATTTTGGATCTTCGCAAATATCATTTGATTATGCTTATGCGGCATTTGGCGTCTTCAATTCAGTTAATATTTTCTCAGTAAACTTTAGTCTATAGGAATAATATGAGGAAAATATTTCAATTAATAATTTTGGCAATTCTCAATTATTCTTTCATTTTTTCATCATATTGTCAAATGATAGAAAGAGTTCCACGTCTACAAGCTGCTGGCCTAATAGATCTTAAGGTCGAGAATGTTTTACCACAGGATACAGTTAACTGGATTGTAACTTCCTATTTTATAGACGAAGAATCAAATGAGTTTAGTCTTTCACCAGACACAATTTTTGCGAAGGGAGATTCATTAAAATTATTACTAGTTAAAAAGGCAAATAAGTACACATACTATAAAATATATACTTATAATTTAACTCAAAGTGACTCCTTGATTCTGCAGGTGATAATAAAGGGAGTACCCCAAAAGTATTTGTACCCTAATACTCCAATGCCTGGTAAACCTATTCCAGTATATATTGTTCTACCTTATGACTTATCTAATCCTCAATTTGTTATGGTGATGCATGGTGTTGATAGAAATGCATTAGATTACGTTGAAGCTTGGAAAATATTTGCTCGAACCAATAACTACATTTGCGCTGCCCCATTGTTTTCCGATGCTGATTGGCCAGATGCAAGAAGTTATAATCTGGGTAATATGTTTACTGGTGATAACGGAACTGGATCTTTAAACCCTATCCAAGAATGGTCATTTACTTTGGTGAAAGATATTCATGATGATCTGGTAGATGCACTAGGACTGGAGAATTTTAGCTATGACATTTGGGGTCACTCTGCAGGAGCTCAATTCGTCCATCGTTTGAACACTTTCAATCCTGATTATAAAATACGATATGCATTGGCGGCTAATGCCGGTTGGTATACACTGCCCGAATATCAAACCGATTACCCTTATGGATTAAATCATCCACTATTGGAATATGAAGAAACTTTCCTTGAGGATCTTGTAATAAAAAATCTTGTTATTATGAGGGGTACTGCCGATACAATTAGGGATTCAAATCTGAATACATCGGCTGAAGCTGATGCACAAGGTCTAAATAGATTTGAAAGAGCTTTAAATTATTATAATTATGGGCCTGAGATTGATCCCAATACAAAATGGCGACTAATTGACGTTCCAGATGCCGGTCATGATTATGTCTCGATGGCTTCAGCTGCTCAACAATTTCTTCTAAATCCAACCTTTGTAAAAGAAGAGAACAATTCTTCAATTACCACTTTTTCTCTTTTTCAAAATTATCCGAACCCATTTAATTCTACAACAATTATTAATTATTCTGTCCCACCTAATAATGATAAATCCCAAACCATGGTTGAATTAAAAGTTTTTGATAGTCTTGGGAGGGAGGTAGTTGAGTTGTTCCATGGATATAAAAATTCGGGCTTATATTCATCTGACTTCAGAGGTGTTGATTCACAAGGGAAAATACTACCAAGCGGAGTGTACTTTTATACTCTGATTATTGGTGACTCAAAGATTTCAAAAAAAATGATACTTTTAAAATAATTTTAGAATTAATGATTTCGAAAAACAATTTAAATAAAGATGCACAGTAAGTTTTCATCAAAATAATTTGTTATGGTAAACAGAGAACGAATAATAAATAACTTCAAAACCTTGACGGCGATAGATGGTATCCATGGTAATGAAATTCATATTGCCAATGAACTGATTACTCAATTGACTCAAATTGGGCTGAATGTTAAAATGGATGATGCAGGAAAATCATTTGGAGGCAATTCAGGTAATTTGATTGCAAGTTTGCCTGGTAACATTGACGCAATGCCGATTTTTTTCTGTGCTCATATGGATACAATTCTTCCAACTTTAAATCTAAAGCATAATATTAGTGACGGTCTAATAAAGAGTGATGGAACAACAATTCTTGGGGCAGACAACCGTGCAGGCATTACAATAATTCTTGAAATATTAAATGTGATAAAAGAAAACTCAATTCCTCATGGTAAAATTGAGATATTGTTTACGGTTTGTGAAGAGGCAGGTATGTTTGGTGCAAAAAATATATCACAAGTAAACTTGGAATCAAAGTTTGGTTACATACTTGACTGTCAAGCTTTGCCAGGCAGCTACATTGTTGAAGCACCAAGTGCTGTAAGATTTAATTTATTTGTTAACGGGCAAGAAGCTCATGCTGCAGTTTCACCCGAAAAGGGAATTCACGCTATTCAAATTGCTAGCAAAGCAATTTCACAATTGCAGATTGGTAGATGGGCTGATACCGGTATGCTTAACATTGGTACAATTAAAGGCGGTACGGCAATTAACGTAGTTCCCAAAATTGTTGAGATAACTGGCGAAATTAGAAACGCGGATGCAGATGAATTAAAACTACAGAAACAGCATATCATTGATAGCTTCAATATTGCAGCTAAAGAGTTCGGGGGCTCTGTAGAGATTGAATTTTTAGAAAAGTATGGCGGATATAAATTCGAGGGAAACGAGCAAATGATCAAAATTGCTAAGAAAGCAATTTCAGGAGCAGGTCTTTCACCAAATGCTATTAAATATCCAGGTGGAAGTGAAGCGAACATTTTTAATAATAATGGGATTCCGGCTCTAAATCTTGGCATAGGGATGAAAAATGCACACTCGGTCAATGAAATGATATCTATTGATGATCTTGTTAAAGCAACTGAGATAGGACTCAATTTAATTCTCAGCATTCCTCAACTTAATTAAGGATTAGAATAACTATATGAAATTATTATTCAAATCACTTCTAATTATTTATAGTATTCTGAATACTCTTTTTTCATCGACCTGTTTTGCTCAAAATTTAGAAACTCCTATCGAAAAATGTGATTATGAAAAAGTAACAAGCCATTCAGAGATGATGCTATACCTTGGTGAAATAATTAAAGCTGATCCTACTATGACGATGGATATTATTGGGAAAAGTGTGCAAGATAGACCAATCCCCTTGATATATCGGCGATCTTTAGCAGGTGAAAAAAGCATCAAAGTTTTAATTTTTTGCCAACAGCACGGTAATGAACCATCTGGAAAGGAGGCTGCCCTAGAACTCATTAAAGAATTGGCTAATGGAATAGATAGTTATGCTTTCCCAAATATTGATCTTTACATAATCCCTTCTTTGAATCCAGATGGAAATGAGTCTGCAAAAAGATTTAATGCCAATGGATCAGATTTGAATCGAAACCATCTTTTATTGTCTGAACCTGAAGTTGTAGCCTTGCATAAAATATATAATTCCATCAAACCTGAGGTCACACTTGATGTTCACGAGTATTCTGCCTACCGCCATTCTTTTAGAGAAGTTGGTTTTGTAAGAAGAGTCGATGAACAATTCGGAGCTCCTACAAACTTAAATATTTCTGATAGAATTATAGATTATGGATTAAACCATCTTTTTCCATACATAGATAAATATCTAACTGAAAAAGGAATTTCCTTTTCTAATTATTACAAGATAGATGGACCCAAAGATACTGTTAGGGCAAGTACTACTGGAATTACTGATGGCCGTCAAAGTTTTGCAATTTTTAATAATTTCTCATTTATCCTTGAAGGGAAAAACGGTTCAAAATTTAATGAGGGATTGAAAAGGCGCACAAGAGGTCAATTGGAAGCACTCAAAGGATTTTTAAAGTTCATTGATAGTAATTCTGTAACAATAAAAACATTAGTAGAGACAGAACAAGAAAAAATAGTATCTCTTACCGATTCTGTAATTGTTCAGATGGATTATTATTTTGACGGCTCCGGAATTAATCTCCCTATGAGTGTCTTAAAATCCAATGCAGATACTGTTATTACTATGCCATATTCTCCTCAAGTTATTGAACTTAAATCTGTTAGTCGTCCAATAGCGTATGTTATACCTAAAAAAAATAAGGAAATAATCGATTTTCTCGATCGGCATAATATCCATTATAATAAAGTTATAAATTCTTATAACCAATCTGTTGAAATATACAATGTGGAAAATTTTGAACTGAGATGGCTTGAGAACAAACTCTTTAAAATTTTTAATGTGTCAACAAGGGTTGAAGAGGTTAAGATCGAAACAGGAGACATAGTAATTTCAACCAACCAAATTGCAAATAATCTGATTTGTATTGCACTTGAACCCGAGTCAATGTGGGGTCTATCTCAGTATGATGAGTTTCTGAATTATTTTAAAAAAGGTAGTGATTATCCAATTTTCAGAGTCGTAACCCAATAGAGAAAATCGAAATGTTTAAAGATTCAATTGTAAAACAAAAAGTTAAGTTAAAAAGAAAACCGACCATCAAGGAAGCTATGATTCCAGTGGTTTCGATGGTGATTTTACTAGGTGGGGGTTATGGAATTTTTCAATTGCCAGTTGAAATATTACTAATTATGGCATCGTTTGTTGCCGGAATTGTAGCACTTTATTTAGGTTATACTTGGAAAGATATTGAAAGTGGGATTATTGATTCGATCGCTAAAGCTATGCCAGCACAATTGATAATTATAGTAGTGGGTGTAATGATAGCTTCCTGGATTGCCTCAGGATCCATACCCATGCTGATTGACTACGGTTTAAGCATAGTTTCTCCAGCATTATTTTTAGTAACTGCCTGCTTTGTTTGCGCTATAATATCATTACTTACAGGCACTGCTTACGGTACAGCAGGAACAATAGGGATTGCATTTATAGGAATAGCACAAGGGATGGGAATCCCTTTAGGCCCTGCAGCTGGTGCTATTGTAGCAGGTTCGTACTTCGGCGATAAAATTTCTCCTTTTGCAGCATCACTTAATCTTGCGACTGTTGCAGTAAGGGGTAATTTAATTGACACAATTCAACATCTGGCATTAACAACAATTCCAGCATATTTAATCGGTCTTATTGTTTATTGGATTGTTGGGTCTCAGTTTGCAATACATAATGTTAACATTGAAAAAATTACTCTTATACAAGAGACACTCCGATCAAATTTTGTTTACCACTGGGCATTGTTACTTCCGCCGGTAATTGTTTTATTTCTAACATTCCTTCGTAAACCTATTATTCCAGGAATGATTATTTCATCTACAGTTGCACTTTTATTAGCTTCCTATTTTCAAGGTAAGTCTCTGGCTTTAGGAATGGAATATTGTGTCTCTGGTTATAAAGCATCTACAGGAATGCCAATCGTCGATCAATTATTATCCCGTGGAGGATTACAGGAAATGATGAGAATTTCACTTATTGCTTTTTGTGCATTTGCTTTTGCGGGGATTGTTCAGAAAGCAGGAATGCTGGATTTGCTGCTAGAAAAGATATTGCAATATTCTAAAACGAATGCACGACTGATTTTATCAGCTGTATCAGCAGCGCTCACAACCGCTTTGGTGACAGGCAGTGCATATCTAAGTGTTTTGATTCCGGGCGAATTGTTTGCGCCTGCATTTAAATTAAAAAATCTTGCTGCAAAAAATCTTGCTCGTGCAACTCAGGAAGCACACTCTATTGTTCCCGTGATACCCTGGGCTATTGCCGGTGTATATATGACTGGAACCCTCGGAGTATCGACCTGGGATTATGCGCCTTGGGCGGTATTTAACTACATAGGGTTTTTATTTCCTATTATCTACGGATATCTTGGAATTAGTATTGCGCCGCTCAAACGAGAAGATGAATCTCTACCAGGAAGTTAATTATTATATATTTTCCCAATATTGAAAGAAGTATGTAAATATTATGTATGAGAAAAATTTAAACCTACAATCAGCACAAGCATCATTTGAAATATTAGAAGTTTTCCCACCAATTTCTTATAAAACAAATCCAGGCATATTAAAGTTAAATGATGCCGAAATTTATTATGAAGTATCTGGCAGTGGACCAGCTGTCATTTTTGCGCATGGACTTGGTGGCAATCACTTGTCATGGTGGCAGCAAATTCCTTATTTCTCTGATCGTTATACTTGTATTAACTTTTCTCATCGTGGATTTACAATTTCAAAAAATTATTCAGGCAGAGTTGGACACTCTGTTTTTGCTGAAGATCTTGCAGCTTTAATTGATCATCTAAATTTAAAAGAAGTAAGCCTTGTTGCTCAATCTATGGGTGGATGGACATGTATGACTTACGCATTGCAGGAAAGTAAAAAAGTTAAGGCTGTTGTTATGTCTTCCTCTTCTGGTCTAGTTGATTTTCGACAATCTAAACACCCTGAAATTAGGAGTATCAATAAATGGGATGAATGGGCAAAAAGAGAAAAGAGTAGTTTAAAGGAAAATGGAATTTTAAATGCTATTGGATTTGAAATGGCTAAAGAGCAACCTGCTCTTACTTACCTTTATGAACAGATATATAATTTGACTCTTTATTCTTATAAAGAATTTATTCGCGCCGACATAAAACGGGCACGTAATCTCTCTCCTGAAGTTCTTAAAAACCTTGAGATACCATTTTTATTTCTTACTGGAGAGAAGGACGTTTTATTTCCACCTGCGGGTGCTTTTGCACTTACTTCTGTTATGCAAAATGCAGAATCTTTTTGTTTTAAGAATTCCGGACATTCAGTTTATTTCGAAAGAGCAGAACTTTTTAATCAAACTGTTGACAACTTTCTATCTAAGATTTATGACATTCCGGTCAGAGAAAAACATAAAAAATAATTTTTATAAGTAATTTTAATTTATATGAAGAATTATCACGATTACCTCAAAGATTTAATAAAGAATAATAATGCTGAATTTACTTCTACTGAGAAGAAAATAGCTGATTTTATTTTGCAGCAGTATAATGAAATACCTTTTATATCAATTCATGAACTTGCTAAGAGACTTGAAGTTGGACGTGCCTCCATTATGCGATTTACAAAAAAAATCGGTTTTGAGGGATTTCTTTCTTTAAAAAAAGAAATTAATAGCAGAATGATGACTACCTTAGCTCCAATGGAAAAATTTCGACTTACGCTAAATCATGATATTCTTGAAAACACTCTGCTCAATGAAGTCGGTCAAAATGAAGTTGATAATATTAACATTACTCTCAATAGCTATAATAATAAAAATTATAAAAATGCGGTTAATGAAATTTCGAAAGCTAAAATAATCTATACAGTAGGTTTTAATCTCAGCAGTTTTATTGCTGAGATAGCATCTTATCTATTGCAAAGAATAGGAGTCAGAGCAATAACTGCAAATATGGGTGGGCGATCTTTGTCCGACCAGTTAGGGAATGTCGAAAAATCAGATGTGGTCATCGCATTTTCACTTCCACCATATTCAGAAGAGACTATCTCAGCGACGAAATATGCTAAAAAACATGGAGCAAAAGTAATTTCATTTACAAATTCTCTTACATCTCCCATTGTCACAACTTCTGATATTGTTCTTCAAGTTGAAACAAAAAGTAGAATTTTCTCAAATTCATTTACGGCAATTATAGTATTATTATATTCACTTGTTTATGAAGTAGCAATTAAGAATAAGACTCGATCCATTCTTGCTCTGGATGAAAGAATTCTAAGAAAATTGTAATTAGCTGATCTTTAATTTTTTAGAAAGACTTTTGCACTTTTGAATATTCTTTGTTCAATTATTTATTTCTTATCTCTTTTAATTCAAATTTAATTGTTCCATAACCTAAAATATCGCGAGCAAATCCGAGCATTCCACCGCCTTCTATTGAGACAAGCATCTTTACCATACCAAGATCTTTTGCGTACCATTCTGTTAAAACATTTTTTGTCCCTTCAGAGGTTTCAAGAACGGTCTCGACTTTTAAGGTCTCAAATTTGCCTGCTGGTAAAGTTATGGTTTCAATTTTAGCAGCTTTGCCTTTTAGATTTACAGTATGAGTTTCATCATTAATAAATTCTTTACCGTTCCAGCTCCACTCCTGACCAATTTGAACTGGAAAGGGAACTCTCAGTAACGGTTTATCATAAACATAGTTTCCTTCTTTTGTAATAAATAAAAGAAGTTTAATTTTTTGATACGTCTCATTAACAAATAAACCTTTATCATCTACAAAAAGTTTTTGTCTGTACTTAAATTTTTCTGAATCATAGCTAAACAGATGAACATTTTTTTCCTTAGTCACTTTCAAGACAAGATCACCAAAACTTGAATCATATATAAGTGTCTTTTTTATTTCAGTCGGAAAGTATTCCTTGCCATAGGTCTTATCAGAATTCAATGTAGTTGATATCTTGTTTTCTTTTGATTGTGAACAGGAATCAGAAGGGAAAAAAATTAAAGTCAAAATAAAAATTAGCATCAAAAAGTAGTGCATTTATATCTCTTGAAAATTGTTATTGTAAGAATACCAAGTAAAGTGAGTTTTTACAATGTATTAAATCATCTATTCGATTAAGTTATTTATATTTGTTTCGAATATTAAAAACGA
>Ga0172371_10005863_pt1 | contig 18091 bp, 18 predicted proteins | sample Lak12m_FD_114543 | JGI IMG/M metagenome (GOLD analysis project Ga0172371, IMG submission 114543) | Freshwater microbial communities from Kabuno Bay, South-Kivu, Congo - kab_022012_12m | ecosystem: Environmental > Aquatic > Freshwater > Lake | place: Democratic Republic of the Congo: South-Kivu...
CATCTGCTTCGTTGCGAAGGGTTCGCAGTGCGACTAGCACGGCTTCACCCTCCGGGCTTTGCCGTCCTTTGCGACGCTTCGGAGCCAGGGCGCGCCTCGCATCTGAAGCCGCACTTTGGGGTCTGAACGGAGGCCCCGCAAAAAGCCTTGCGGCGCACGTCCCCGAAGCCGCGTAGTTTCTTTGTCGGTATTCATCATGTCTTTCGGCGGAGGGGGCTGCGGCCATCTCGACTCGTGCATAATCCAGGCTATTTTTCGATCTCGGCGAAGTCGCTTTCGGTTCCGCCCGGGCTCAGGGTGACTACGCCGAAGATCCGGGGATCGGCGGGGGCCATGCGATAGCGGTACGAGCGCGCGCCGGCGTCGAGCGTCACCAGGCTGCTCCAGCCGCTCCCCTTTTTGATATAGATCCGGTAACCCGAAACCGCCAGACCGGCATTGGCCGGATTTTCGGCCCAGGAAAAGTCGATGATATGTTCGATCATGGCCACGGAACGGCAGATCTGGCGGACGGCCGCCACGTTCGTCGGAGGGAGAATCCCGCGGAAATGGGCCGTGACGGACTTGTCCCGGCCCATCCGGACCGTCAGGGGATTGTCCGACCCGCCGGCGTCGCCCGTCCAGCCGGTGAAGGCGAAGTGGACGGTCGGAATCGCGGTGATCCGGACGTCCGCTCCGGGAGGATACGTGTACGTTCCCGGAGCGGGCTCCGTCGTCCCGGCCGTCGGATCGTCGACGTAGAGACGGAGAATATTGCCGACGAAGGAAAAGCGGCAGGTCATGGCCCCGCCCGACCGCCCGATTTCGTCCAGACTGGCCTCGGTCCGGGTTCCGTCATAAGCGTTGCTGTTGGGCGTCGTGCTCGAATCGAAGGTGCCTCCTTCGACGTAGAAATCCCCGGCGTCGCCCCAGCCGTTGCGCTCGATCTCCTCGAGGCCGTCGGCCTCCATGACCCGCATGTACTTGTGGGCCGTGTAGGAATTGTCGAAGCGGAAGAAGTTGGTCTCCGGGTTCCACCGGGCGTCGACGTGCCAGAGGAGAAGCCCCGCCCCGGGCAGAAGGACGTCATTGCCCGCCTGGGTCCGGTTCTGGATGAAAAAGAACTCGGCAAACGGCTGGGCCGTTTCATATGTCGGCCAGAACAGGACCGCATCTTTGGACGATGCCGCCGGCCGCAGGGTCAGGGTTTGCGTGCCTCCGGTGAAGACGGTCGGGGTCAGCCAATCGAGGAGCATTTTGCTGAAGCCGTTATGGTCTCCGACGCCGTCCATGATGTCCAGCCCGCCGACCCCGCCGTCAGGGCCGACCGTGTCGTCGTAGTCGTAAAGATCGGGCAAGCCCAGGGCATGGCCCGTTTCATGGATCGCCGTATCGGGAGAAAAAGCGTCTCCGGCGACATAGGACTCCCATTGCCAGGAATACGAGGTTCCGGCGAAGGACTTGCCGTCCAGGGAGAACGAGGAGTACCACCCGGCGAAATATCCCCACCAGAAGCTCGCCCATTCGCCCACCGGGCCCGACCAGATGACCAGAAAATAATCGATGGCGCCGTCGTTGTCGTTGTCGTAAACGGAAAAATCATGGCCCTGGGCGTCGAAATAATTCAAGGCTTCCTTGATCAGGTTTTCCTGGGCTCCCCACTCTTCAGGGATGCTGTCCCGGTTATAGGCCGGCCGGTACCAGCCCAGGGTCGCGCCCTGGATTTCCAGCGCCCCGTAGGACGAGCGGCGGTAATAATTGCGCAGGCTCTCGAAGGGATAACCGCCGTCGCCGTCCCCGAAGATCTTGCCGTCGACCGAAGCGGCCGAGTTTGTCGACGGGTAGTCGGGGAAATCCAGAAGGAGGACGAACGTTTTATTGACGCCGCGGCTGCGGAAGGCCGGCTTGTAAGTCTCCGGATAAGACGAGGGAACGTCCCCGGGTGTTTTTTCAAACCGTTCCGGCATCCCGCGGCGCAGATTGTCGAGCCGGACGCGGATGTCCCGGACCAGTCCGGGATTGATCCGGTGATTGCCCAGGGCCCGGGCCGCCTCGATCCGGCGGGCCAGAGATCCGTCCGCGCGGTATCGGGCCAGCTGGTCTTTGGTCGGCGGCTCCAAGGCGAACAACCCTCCGGCCAGCGCCAAAATGAGTGCGGCGGCCGCCGCCGTGCGTCTCCCCTGTCCTTTTTTCGGTTTCATGAGCGTCTGCCTTCCTTTGCCTTCGGACCCGCCGAAACGCGTCCGATCGCCGATCCCGGCTGAGAATACCCGATGGCCGCCGGCTTGTCAATTTCGTGATATTTCACCGGATAATCCGGCCTTGACACGCCGTCTCTTGAATCCTAAACTTGAAAACTCTTGAATACACCTGCCTGTCATTTCATAGCACAAAGGAGCTGAAACATGGTCGAAATCCGTTTCCACGGCCGGGGCGGCCAAGGCACGGTCGTTGCCTCCAAAATCCTGGCCGACGCCCTCGCCAAGGAAGGCAACTACGTCCAGGCCTATCCCGAATTCGGAGTGGAACGACGCGGCTCGCCGGTCGTGGCCTTCATCCGCATCGACGACAAGCCGATCTACGACAAGAGCCGGATCTATACCCCCGACCACGTCATCGTCGTCGACCCCACCCTGGTCGAGGCCATCGACGTCACCGACGGACTCAAGGCCGGCGGCCGGATCCTGATCAACAGCGACAAGCCGGCCGACCACTTCAAATTCCCGGCCAAGTTCAAGGTCGCCACAATCAACGCGACCGGGATCGCCGTGGCCAACAAGCTCGGCTCGCTGGCCGCGCCGATCGTCAACACCGCGATCGTCGGGGCGGTCATCCGCGTCTTCGGCTTCGCCAAGCTCGAATCGCTGAAGGCGGCGATCGCCGAAGCGATCGCCATCAAGCCCGAGGCCAACCAGAAAGCCGCGGCCGAAGCCTACGAGCAGGCCGGGGCGATCGTCTGAGGAAATCCCCATGCCCAAGAAAAGAGACGCCAAAAAGATCGTTTACGAATCCGAAAAGGACATGCCCCAGATGCCCATGTCCCAGGGCTCGATGCTCTGGAACAAGACGGGCTCGTGGCGGAACATCCGGCCGGAGATCCACCTCGACAAATGCAACCAGTGCGGCATCTGCTGGAAATTCTGCCCGGACATGTCGATCCTCATCGAGAATGAATTTCCGGTCGTGGACTACGATTTCTGCAAGGGCTGCGGGATCTGCGCCGAGGAATGCCCGACGAAATGCATCGTCATGGTGGAGGAACGGAAATGAAAAAAGTCATCATGGGCAACCACGCCCTGTCTTACGGGGCGATGCTGTCCCGGGCCCAGGTCATCTCCGCCTACCCGATCACGCCTCAGACCCAGGTCGTGGAGCTGCTTTCGGAAATGTGCGCCGACGGGACGCTCCAGGCCAAATTCATCAAGGTCGAGTCCGAGCATTCGGCCATGGCCTCCTGCATCGGCGCGTCCGTCGCCGGGGCCCGGACATTCACGGCCACTTCGGCCCAGGGCCTGGCCCTGATGCACGAGATGCTTCACTGGGCCTCGGGCGGGCGGCTGCCGATCGTCATGGGCAACATCAACCGGGCCATGGCCCCGGGCTGGTCGATCTGGACGGACCAGAACGACAGCCTCAGCCAGCGGGACACCGGCTGGATGCAGTTCTACGTCTCGAGCAACCAGGAAGTCGTGGACACGACCATCCAGGCCTTCAAGATCGCCGAAACCGTCGGCATCCCGGCCATGGTCGTTCTCGACGCCTTCGCCCTGTCTCATACTTATGAAGTCGTCGACATCCCCGACCAGGACAAGGTCGACGCCTACCTCCCTCCGTACAAGCCCTACGCCCGGCTGACCCCGGATGCGCCCTGCGCCTTCGACGGCCTGACCGGCCCGGAACATTACTTCGAGCTCCGCTATAAGCTCCAGAAGGACATGGAAAAGGTCCCGGCCCTGTTCGAGTCCACGAGCCGGGAGTTCGAGAAGATCTTCGGCCGCCGCCTCGAAGCGGTCGAGCCCTATCGCTGCGACGACGCCGACATCGTCCTCGTGACCTCCGGAACGGCCGGCTTTACGGCCCGCGTGGCCGTCGACGAAATGCGGAAGGACGGGATCAAGGTCGGCAACCTCCGCATCCGGATGTTCCGCCCGTTCCCCTTCGCCGACGTCCGGCGGATCCTGGCCAAGGTCCCCAAGATCGCGGTCCTGGACCGGAACATTTCCTACGGCTACCACGGCATCTTCTGTCAGGAAGTCAAATCGGCCCTGAACGGATCCGGAGCCGCGGCTCCCGTCTTCGGCTTCATCGCCGGGCTGGGCGGCCGAGACATCACCCTCGGCTCGTTCCGGGAGATCGTGGACATCACCCGCAAGCAGGGCAAGCCCGCCGAGGAGATCAACTGGATCGGAGTCAAAAAATGAGCAAAGAAAAAAAGATGAAGCTGACCCTGCCGGAAGAAGAACTTGTCGGCTCGGGCAACCTCGCCTGCCAGGGCTGCGGAGCCAACCTGGCCCTCCGCTACGTCCTCAAGGCCTTCGGCAAGCGGACCGTCATCTGCATCCCGGCCTGCTGCTGGGCGGTCATCGACGGCGCCTTCCCCCACTCCTGCATGGGCATCCCCGTTTATCATTGCGCCTTCGAAACGGCCGCCTCGACGGCGACCGGGGTCAAGGCCGGCCTGGAAATGGTCGGCGACGCCGAAACCCAGGTCATCGCCTGGGCCGGCGACGGCGGGACCTTCGACATCGGCATCCAGGCCCTGAGCGGCGCCGCCGAGCGCAACGACGACATCCTCTATGTCTGCTACGACAACGAGGCCTACATGAACACGGGCATCCAGCGCTCCTCGGCCACTCCGACCGGCGCCTGGACGACGACGACGCCCGTCAAGTTCCCCAAGGACCAGCCCAAGAAAGACATCGACGCGATCATGGCTGCCCATCAGATCCCGTACCAGGCCACGGCTTCCATCGCCTATCCCGAGGATCTGTACAAGAAAGCGGTCAAGGCGAAAAACACCAGGGGAACGAAGTTCATGCACATTTTCGCTCCCTGTCCGACGGGGTGGAAAAGCCAGCCCCAGGACGCCGTCAAGCTGGGCCGACTGGCCGTCCAGACCTGCTATTTTCCTCTTTATGAAGTCGAGAACGGCGACAAGTACACCCTCAATATGAAGGTCCAGAACAAGAAGCCGATCGAAGAGTACATCAAGCTCCAGGGCCGGTACCGCCATCTGAAGCCGGAAGCGATCGCCGCCATCCAGGCCGAGGTCGACCGCAACTGGGAACGGCTCCTGAAGAAGGTCAACGCCGGCTGAACGGATTCTCAAGTTATCGCCCGGGGGCGCCTCACGGCGCCCCCTTTTTTTGTGCCTCCTTCGGAATTTCCCAAAGTCCGCGGCTTTCTGGTATCATAAATTCTCAATGAAGATCCTGTTCATTTCTCATCTTTATCCGCCGGCGGTCGGAGGCGTCGAGCTCCATCTCAAGCACCTGGCCGAAGGCCTGGTTCGGCGAGGTCACGACGTCCGCGTCTTGACGAGCAACGCCTATTCCACGGAAGCTTTTTTCCTGGGCGACCGCCGCCGGATCGACCGGCTCGCCGAGGTTGTCAATGGAGTTCAAATCCAACGTCTGACGTTTCACACGTTCGGCCGAAGGACGCTCAATTTCCTGCGCCGCGCCGCCTGCCGCGTCCCGTATCCTGGAAACGCGCGCCTGCGGGCCTTTTCGTTCGGGCCGAGGAACCGGCGGTTCGTCCCGGAAATCGCCGCCGTTGATCCTGACGTCGTTTTCGGCGCGCCGCTGCCGACCCTGAACATGGTTTACGCCTGGCGGGCGGCCAGGAAGCTCGGAAAACCGTTCGTCTGCATCCCAAGCTACCACATCTTCGACCGGTGCTCCTTCTACAACCCGTTTTTCTTCCGGATCATGCGGGACGCGGATATCGTCATGGTCCAGAGCCCGCTCGAAGGCGAGTACTTGGAGAAGGAAGCGGGCATCGATCCCCGCCGGATCATTATCCGGCCTCCCTTCCCTCTTCTTGAAGACCAGCTCAATCCTCCGCCCGGAGACAAAAAAGCTCTCCGGGAACGATACGGAATCCGGGAAAAGAACGTCATTCTCTTCATGGGACAGCACGGCCGCCATAAAAACGCGGACGCAGCGCTTAAAGCGATGCCCCGCGTCTGGACGACGGTCCCGGATACGGCCCTAGTCATCGCCGGGGGGACGACCGGCTACACCGCGACCCTGAAAGCCCGGGCCGCCGTCCTCCAGAAGAAATGGGGCGGAGCGGTCTATTTCCTCGATAATTTCCGGGCCGATGAAAAGACGGACATCCTCCGGACGGCCGATGTTTTCATCTGCCTTTCGGAACTGGAGTCGTTCGGCATCGTGCTCGTCGAGGCCCTCAGCTGCGGCCTTCCGATCGTGGCCAGCGGCAACAGCGTGGCCCGGTACATCGTGGACGACTGGCAGACCGGCCTGCTTGTCGAACCCCGGAACATCGCCGAAGTCGCCGGCGCGCTATGCGACCTTCTGTCCGACGAGGAACGGAGGGCCCGTTACGCCACCCGGGCCCGGGAAACGGCCGTCCGGCGCTACGATCCCGTCCTTCTCCTCGACCAATGGGAAGAGACGCTTGCCGGTTTGGCCGGGCGGACAAAACCAACTCGATCGTAAAAGGAGACGGAACATGCCCAAATCACGCCTGATCGTCTTTCTGGCCGGAGCCGCCTTGCTGGCCGGCGCCGCCTGCGCCGCCGGCGCTCCGAACGCGGATTCCAAGACGCCCGTTCCGTCCTTCACCGCAACCGACCTCGACGGACAGGAATGGATGTCCGCTTCGCTGACCGGGAAAGTCGCAGTCATCAATTTCTGGGCGACCTGGTGCCCGCCCTGCCGGGCGGAAATCCCCGATTTCATCGCCTTTTACAACGAAAACAAAGGCCAGGGCCTGGTGATCCTCGGCTTTTCCGTGGACCGGATGCCCCCGGAAACCCTGCGCGAATTCGTCCGGAAAAACAACATGAGCTACCCGGTTATGCTCGTCGGAAACGAGATCATCCGGGCGTTCGACCCGGGCGATTACATCCCGACGACGTTCATCGTCGACAAAAAGGGATTCATCCGCCACAAGCAGGTCGGAGTGCTGGACAAAGCGACCCTGGCCGATTGGTTCAACCGGCTTTCGAAAGAGTAGGCTGGATGAAACGGACGATTTCGGGGAATTTCGCGGCCGGTTTGTTTCTCCTCTTCGCCTCGGCGGCCTCCCTTTTCGCACAGTACACTCCCGGCCAATACACGGAAGACGCTCCGCTCGGCACCTGGAACGTCTTCCCTTATCTCGGCGCATCCGCCCTGGGCCGGGGTCAGACGGCTTTCGCCTGGGGAACCGACGCGTCCGTTTCAACCGCCAATCCGGCGCTTCTCCCGACTCTCTCCGACAAGTGGTCGCTGGCCCTGGGAGGGTCGTTTCGTTATGCCACGGCGATGAGATACGGGCCGGTCAATTCCGGCGTCCTGGGGACGAGCGAAGCCGTCGGGCAAAAGCTCGCTTCCGGCGATTCTGCCGCCCTCTCTTTCCAGTCCGGCCGGTTGGCCCTGGCCGCCTCGGTTTTCCTCTCCGAATCCTATGCCCGCCCGTCCCTGGAAGCATCGTCGCCCGACTATTACGACATCCAATTCTCGCAATCGGGTAACCTCCGCGTTTACCATCTGGCCGCGGCCGTCCGCCTTTCTTCAAGCTTCAGCTTAGGCCTCGGCCTGAACGTCGAATCCGGGCGATGGAATTCGGATTACGTCGAATCGATCCTCGCCGCCGGCTACACGATCACAAGCTCCAAGTCCGCGGATCTCAGGAACCTTTATTTCAACGGAGGCCTGGCCTGGGATCTGTCTTCCACCGTCCGAGCAGCCCTGACTTTCCGGACGCCCTCAAAGCTCGAAGCCCGGACGGAGACCGTGGACCGGTATCAAACCTGGACCGGAACGGACATTTCCATCCGGGGAAACTCGGATGATTCTTTCGACCGGCCGCTCGTCATCGGAGCCGGAGTGACCGTCCGCAACGGCCCGCGCCTCCGTTCGGCCATGGATGTCTCCTGGTTCCATTGGTCCCCCTGCGAAGCGGTCTGGCTCGGCGAAATGGAAGCCCGGAATTTCCGGGACACCGTCCGCATCTGCCTGGGCGGCGAATATCTCTCGGAGGCCGTGCTCTTCAAGAAAAGCCGGACTGTCCCGATCCGCTTCGGGGCTATCTATGACCCCCAGCCGCAGGCCTCTCCCGGCTCGGCTTATTTCGCCTTCACCCTGGGCCTGGGACTCGAAATCGGCCGGCTCCGCCTCGACCTGGGAGCGATGATGGGATTCGAATCGGGTTCGGGGGACAATTTGGCCTCCCGGAGAATCACTCTCGGCGCCTCCTACGGCTTTTGAGGGAGGAAAAAAATGGGACGCCTATCAACGATCGTTGCGGCGATATTGGCGGGAACAATCTTCCTGTCCGCCCAAAGCCGGGATCCGGAAATCATCAGTCTCCCGAAAACGGCCGGAACAAACGCCGCGGCCGCCCGTTTGAATCTCGACCGGCTGGCGGAGTTCGGCGGACGCGTTTACATCGTCGCCGATTCGTCCGACCGCAACCGGCTGGCGGCCTCCGGCCTGCGATTCCGCCGCGAATCCTGGCGATTTGCCTCCGCGGCTCCGGCCGTCCGGCCGGCGGACTCCAATCCCATCGGCGCGTTCCACACCGGACAGGAAATCTCCGACGAGCTCGCCGCCCTGCAAATCGCCTTCCCGAACATCGCCCGGGTTTCCCCAATCGGCCTGAGCCTCGAAAACCGCCCGATCTTCGCCTTGAAAGTCAGCGACAACCCCGATGCCGACGAGGGTGAACCGGCCGTCCTCTTTCTCGGCTGTCACCACGCCCGGGAATGGATCTCGGTCGAAGTCCCCTTCCTCTTCGGCCGCCGCCTCTGCGAAACGTACGCCACCGATCCCGCCGTCCGGCGGCTCGTCGATTCCGCGGAAATCTGGATCGTCCCCATGGTCAACCCCGACGGCCATGATTTCTCCGCGCAGGTTTACCGCTACTGGCGGAAAAACCGCCGGGCCAACACCGACGGGACGTTCGGCGTGGACATCAACCGCAATTACGGAACGGCCTGGGGCCTGGACGACGTCGGTTCGAGCCCCGATCCCGTCGACGAGGACTACCGGGGCGCGGCCGCGTTCTCCGAGCCGGAAACGCAGGCCGTCCGGAATCTCATTTTGAGCCGGGAATTTTCGGCCCTGATCTCCTATCACAGCTATTCCCAGAACATCATGTACCCGTGGGGCTACACCGAGGAGCCGGCCGCGCAGGGCGAGGTCATGAGCGCGCTGGCGGCCCGCCTGGCCGGCTTGATGGGCGCTGTCAACGGCCGCGTTTACGAAACCGGCCAGGCCGGCGGGGTGCTTTACCTCACCAACGGCGATACGATAGACTGGGCTTATGCGGCGGCCGGCATCGTCGGATTCACCATCGAGCTGCCGCCGGTGGATTACCTCGGAGGGGGATTTTTCAACGGAGAAAGCGACATCGCCCCGATATTCGAGGAAAACTGGCCGGCGATGCTCGATCTCGTCGATTGGGCCGTCGCCCATCCCCACCCCCTCCCGGAGATTCCCTTCGATCTTCGCTCCCGGCTCCGGAAAAAAGTCCGGCCCTCCGGCTTTCAGATAAATCAATGAATCCGCTCGCCGTCCAGACCGACCTCCTGACCCAGGCCCCGCCCGCGGTCGTGAGGGAAGGATTGCCTTACTGGATTTTTTATTTTCTCATCAGTCTCATCATCCTCCTTCTTCTCGTCATTTTCCTCCGGGACAAGGACCTCCGCCGCCGCTTGAGCCTGCGCCTGCACGGGGCCAAGCAGCGGGTCCTGCGGAAACGCCTCCAGCTCCGCCTGGAACGCGAAAAACGCCGGAAGAAATTCCTCTTCCGGGAGCTCGGCCGGACGATCTGGGGCGGAAGAATCGCCCAGGAAACGTTCGGGCCGGCTTTTGAGCGACTCGAGCGTCTCGAAGCCGATATTGCCTCCCGGCACGCCGCCCTTCAGGCCATCAACGACGGCATTCTGGCCGCGGGAACGGAGCTTGAGGAAGCCCGAAAACGGCGCCGGGCCGGACAAAAGCAGACCGAAAACGGGCCTGTGCCCGGGGCGCCCGATATCCGGGCGGCCCGAGAGGCGGAACGGGCGATCAAACGGCGGGTGAAGGAGCTCGAAGGCAAAAGCAAAGCCGAGCGCGCCGCTTTGAGGCAATCGGGACGAACCAAGGCCGAGGAATACGAGCGCCTCGGCGTTCAGGCCGACGACCGCCGGATCGCGCATATCGACCTGCGGGAGATCTACGACCGGATCGACCGGATCAACCGCGACATCCTCGCGGCTTTGGACAAGATCGAAAAACTCCGCTGAGAAAGGTACAATAGCGGAGCCATGCCCAAGCCGGCCCTGCTTGCCCATATCTGCTGCGCGCCGGACGCGTCTTATGTCGTTCCGCTCCTGGCCGCCGATTACGACGTGACCGGCTTTTTTTACAACCCCAATATCGAGCCGGAGGATGAATACGACCGGCGGCTCGGAGAAACGCGCAAGCTCAAAATCCTCATCGATTTCCCGCTGGACGAGGGGTCCTATGACCGGGAGATCTGGGCGGCCATGACCCGTCCATACCCGAACGAGCCGGAAAAAGGCCTTCGCTGCTCGATCTGTTACGCGATGCGGCTGGACCGGACGGCCCGGCGGGCCCGGGAAAGAGGATTTCCGGCGTTCGCCACGATTATGAGCGTCAGCCCCTGGAAAGACGCCCGGAAGCTCAACCGGATCGGCGCCCTTCTCGGACGCAAATACGGGCTTCAATACCTGGAGGCCGATTTCAAAAAAAAGGACGGCTTCCGCAAAAGCGTGGAGATCAGCCGTCGGCTGGGCCTCTATCGGCAGAACGACTGCGGCTGCCGGTTCAGCAAACGGATCCCGGCCGCCCTGGGCGCCCGGCCGGGCGGAGAACGCGTCCCGTGAAAGCCCTGCGTCTGGACATCTTCGGCGTCGTCCAAGGCGTCGGTTTCCGTCCCTTCGTCGTCCGCCTGGCCCATCGCTTCGGCCTTTCCGGATGGGTGAAAAACGACGGCCGGGGCGTCCAGATCCATATCGAAGGAGGCGGCCCGGACCTGTCCGGTTTCGTTCGGGCCCTTTCGGCCGAGAAGCCGCCGCTGGCCCGAATCGAGAAAATCACCGAACAAGCCGCCAGGTCCCGCGGATTTCGCGGCTTTAAAGTCCGGGCCTCGGGCCGAACCGGGAACTTCGTCTTCATCTCGCCCGATATTTCCGTTTGCGACGACTGCCGCGACGACATCCGCGATCCGCGAAACCGGCGTTTCGCCTACCCGTTCACCAACTGCACCAACTGCGGGCCGCGCTACACGATCGTCCGCGCGCTTCCCTACGACCGGCCCCAGACGACGATGGCCGGATTCCCTCTCTGCCCCGACTGCCGCCGCGAATACCACGATCCGCTCGACCGGCGTTATCACGCCCAGCCCATCGCCTGCCCGGTCTGCGGGCCGGCCGTGGCCCTCCGCGATATCCGGACCGGCCGGGTCGTCCCGGGCGGGATCGCCGAAGCCGCCGCCTTCATCCGCCGCGGCCGGATCCTCGCGGTCAAGGGACTTGGCGGCTTTCACCTGGTCTGCGATCCATCCAATACCGCGGCCGTCGCCCGCCTTCGCCGGATTAAAAAACGTTCGTCCAAACCGCTGGCCTTGATGGTCCGCGACCTGGCGGCCGCCCGGCGGATCGCCCGGATCTCGGCGGCCGAAGCGGCCGTCCTGACCTCCGACCGGCGCCCGATCGTCCTTCTCCGCAAACGCGTCGAGCTTCCGGGGATCGCCCCCGGCCTCAACGACGTCGGCCTCATGCTCCCCTACACGCCGCTTCACGTTCTCCTTCTCGATCATCTCGAGATGATCGTGGCCACGAGCTCCAATCCCAAGGACGCCCCGATCATCAAGGATGAGGCCGAGGGATTTTCGGGATTAGGCGATTTTCTCCTGACCCATAACCGGCCGATCCATATGCGGGCCGACGATTCCGTCGTCCATGTCGTTCGGGACGCGCCCGTCTTTCTCCGCCGGGCCCGGGGCTATGTGCCCGATCCCCGCCCGGTTCCGGAGGCCTTCGCTTCGGCTCCGCCGATTCTCGCCCTGGGCGCGGAATTGAAAGCCACCGTCTCGATCTTCAAGAACGGATATGTCGTCACGAGCCAGTTTTTGGGCGACCTCGATGATTACCGCAACCGGCAATATTTCGAGGAAACCCTCGCCCACCTGACCGGCCTGTTCAAGGTCAAGCCGGCCGCGGTCGTTTCCGACCTCCATCCCGATTTTCACACGACCCGGATCGCCGAGCGGATGGGACTTCGGCATTTCCAGGTGCCGCATCATTACGCCCACCTCCTGGCCGTCCTTCTCGAACACGGCCGCAAGCCCGGAGCTCAGGCCCTGGGCATCGTCTGGGACGGCTACGGCTACGGCCCGGGCGGCGAGGCCTGGGGAGGGGAATTCCTTACCGGCGGATACGAAGGATTCGAGCGGTTCGCCTGCTTCGAACCGAAATCCCTGCCGGGAGGGGATTTGGCCGCCAGGGAGCCCTGGCGGATGGCTTTGTCTTATCTTTGGTCGCCCGGCCGAGCGGAGGTCCCGGATATTCCGGCCTTGCGGGCGATCGATCCGCAAAAACGCCGGGCCGTCTGGGAAATGATCGCGAAAAAAACCCGCTCGCCGCTGGCCTCGAGCTGCGGCCGGTTGTTTGACGCCGTCTCGGCCCTGGCCGGAACCGCACCGGAAAGAAACGAATATGAGGCCGAAGCGGCGATCCGCCTGGAAGCGGCCGCCGGAACGGAGCGAGGCGGCGGAATAAAACCATATTCCTTTGATCTCCGCCTCGGGAAGCCGAAAATTCTGTCCTTCGATCCGATGATTCAAGAGATAACGGCCGATCTCGAAAAGGGCGTTCCCGCCGCCGCGATTTCCCGGCGCTTCCACGAAACCCTGGCTTCGGCCGCGGTCGAAACCGCTCGGGCGGCCAAACGGGAAAAGGGCACCCGGACGGTCGTCCTTGGCGGCGGAGTTTTCTGCAACCGTCGGCTGCTTGAGGCTGTCGAAGAGCGTCTGGAAAAAGCGGGCTTCGAAGTCCTCCGGCCGGCGGCTTACTCCCCCAACGACGAATCGATATCCGTGGGCCAGATCGCGTACGCCCTGGCCCGTCTCATTCCTTCAAGTTAAGTCCCAGCTCTTTTTCCTCGGCCTCGGCGGCTTCGCTGCGCGCCTCCTCGGGGACGGCCGGATTATGGCCGAAGTGGAGCTTCAATCCCCCGCTCATCGAGAGAACGAAATTGAGGACGGCGGCGGAGATAAACGACGCCGCGCCGCAAAACACAAAGCCGGCCAGGCCGCCCAGAAGACCGAAAAAGACCGCGCCGAGGAGCTTTCCCTGCTGATCGATGAGCCCGGCCGGAAGGGATTTCAAATTTTCGGAAAATGCGCCGGTCGCCCCGGCGAACGCGCCCAGGAGAATGCCGCAAAAAGCGCCGAGCAGGCCGCCGAAGACCAGAGCCGAGAAAAGCCGGACGCCGCGCCAGACGAAGATCCCTTCCTGGGCCGTCTCCGCAAGCTTGATGGCTTTCACCGCTTCCAGCGTCTCCGGCTCCGCCTGGCAGCGGGGGCAGGTCTGAAACGGTTTTTGAAGCGGTCCGCCGCAAGTCGGACAGGTGGTCGGTTCCTCGCCCCTGACGCCGCCGCAGCGGGCGCAGACCTCGGCGTCGATCTTGTTTTCAAATCCGCAAAACGCGCAGATCATTTTTTCGTTCTGGCCGGGCGGATCGGCGTGGAGCCAGTCCTTGCCATCGAAGTAATACCACTTGCCGGTCTGGACGCCGATCGTCCAGAAACGGCCTTGATCGTCCTTCAAACAAAGCTTTTTGATTTCGTCAATGAAGCCCTGTCTGGAGATTTCCCGGTTCTGGAAACGCTTTTTCAGCTTCTCAAACGATTCCTGAACGCTTTGAAAGGACATCTCCTTGTGCTCCTCTTTCTTGGGCTCGTCCGAGCCCCGCAAACCGTTGATTTCCATTGGTTTATAAGTAATTGATATTAATATAATTACGCTTATGACGAAAACTTGTGCAAAGAGACGTAACTCTATGGATTTTCCGTTCTTGGGACCAGACACGTCCGGTCTTTTTCACACTTTTTCCACACAAAATGTGAATAACTTCGGCTCGAATCATGGCCAGATCGACCTCGCCAACTGAATCATATTATACCCCTGAACCGGGGCGGGAATGAATGACATTAAAAATATCAGACCGATCGCCGCAGCGATCAAAATCCTCTTCTTATCCAGCGGTTCCCCTTCATCATAAACGGGCGGATGGCGCGAGCCCATGATCAGGAGAAGAAAAAACCAGATCAGCCATCCGGCCCAGACGAAAATCCCCAGAACGACGAGAAGGGCCATGACGATTTTCGAGACCAGGCGGCTGCGGCGCCCGAAAACCGCGTAAACGATGTGGCCTCCGTCCAGCTGGCCCAGGGGAAGAAGGTTGAGCGCCGTGACCAGGATGCCGACCCATCCGGCGAAAGCGACGGGATGGAAGGCGACCTCCATTCCGGGCCCGACGCCTTTCAAAAACAGCTTCGCCCCAAGAGTCAGGAGAAGCGGCTCGCCGAAAATGATCGTCTCCCCTTGGATCGGAACGGCCGGATAAACCTTGGACAAGGCCAGACCGATCATGAGGGCCGGAACGGCTAGAACAAAACCCGCCAGGGGTCCGGCCGCGCCGATGTCGAACAATCGCCGCTTGCGGGTGACCGGAACGCGGATCTTGATGTACGCCCCCAATGTGCCGATCAGGCTCGGGGCGGGGACAAAGAAAGGCAGGGTCGCGGACATACCGAAGCGGCGGCACATCAGATAATGGCCGAGCTCGTGGGCCAGGAGGATGGACATCAAGACGACCGCGTAGACGGCCCCGAGCACGATCACCCGGGGATCCCGGGCCATATTAGTCAAGGCCGGAACGTTCGGATCGGCGGTGAATTTGCCGGCATAAACGAAATTCACGCCCCAGGACGTCCCCACCCACCAGGTCGAGCCGAGGGTCAGGACGAACAGCAGGACGTTGACCCAGGGCCGGTCCTTGGCGAAAAAGGGAACGCGGCGATGGGAAGCGACGGCCGGAGCTAAGCCGGCCGCGGATGGCTCATCGAATGGGCTCATGGATCCTCAAAAAAAATAGGAGTGAGAACCTCACTCCTATTTTCAAAATCGTCCGGGGATGCCGGGAATCAGGGATGCAGCTTTTTGTATTTGGCCTCGAGGGCTTCCTTCGATTCCTGGTGGTCGGGATCCTGCACGCACGCGCCCACCGGGCAGACGGCCGCGCACTGCGATTCGGAATGGCTGCCGACGCATTCCGTGCACTTCTCGAAATTGATGACGTAGGTCACGTCGCCGGCCGTGATCGCCTGGTTCGGGCACTCGGGCTCGCACGCCCCGCAATTGATGCATTCTTCGGTGATTTTAAAAGCCATCGTCACTCCTCCTGAAATGAAAGTGAAAATGAATTATAGCCCATCCGGGCGAATTTTCAAGGCCGTTTGCCGGCCTTCTCCATCTTCGCCGCTTTCTGGGACGCCTCGTAGCCGTAATAGCCCTGGGAATACTCCGTCTGGAGCAGCTTATACACGGCCAGGGCTTCCGCAGTCTTCCCCGTTTTCTCCAAAGCTTCCGCCTTTCCGTAAAGGACCGCGTCGAGAACGTATTCCTTGGGCTTTTCCTCGATGATCTTGTCGTAAATCGCCAGCGCCCCGTTGTAGTCGCCCTTGATCATGGCGATCCGGGCGGAAAGATCCTTGGCCTGGTAGTAATGAAAGTCCCGGGTCTCGTTCTTGACGGCCTTCAGGGCCGCCTCGGCCTTGTCGGTCTGGCCCTGTTCCAGCCAGTAGGTCGCCAGACTGATCGAAGCGACCCGGCCGTATTTGCCCTTCCCGGTCAGCGCTTCGAGCTTGGCGACGTTGCCGGGAACCTTGGGCAAATCCGCCCGCAGGGCCAGGATCTCGCTGAGCGTCCGCCCCTGGCTTTTAACCTGCTGGGAACGGATGATGAGGACGCCTGCGACGACGACCGCCAGGCCCAGGAGCACGATCCCGGCCAAAACGATCTGCTGACGCCATTTCTGAAAAATATGCACGAGGCCGTGCATGCCGTGGACCAGCTCATCTTCCTTCAGGTGATGCCGTTCTTTGCCTTTCATGACTTATCGTCCTTTCCTCGAGGCGAGGCATAAAGAGCCCATTTTTTACCACATCGGGCGGGAAAAGCCAAGAATCCCGGGCGGCGCCCGGTTCCTCCCCCCGGTCTTCAGGGAAACAGGCGGCGGGTCAAGTCGGCCATCCGGGCCGCGTAATCATCCAGGATTTTCAAATCCCGGTCCGTGGGCCCATGCACGGCGGCCGGGCCGTAATGGTCTCCCTTGTGGTCTCCCTGGACGATCATGCCGTGAATCAGGAGCGACTTGAGAATGTCCAGGACCGCCGTCTCCTTGCCGCCGGAGGGATTTCCGGAGGAGGCGAACGCTCCGCCGACCTTGCCCCGGAGCTTGCCGTGGTATTTGACGCTTTCGTCGATGAGCTTTTTCACCGGCCAGGCCATGGTGCCGTAATATACCGGCGAGCCGAAAATGATCAGATCATAAGAGAGGAGCTCCTTGGGATCCGTCTCCTCCGCTTTTTTCAGGTCCGTCTCCAGGCCGGCTTTTTTCAGGCCGGAGGCGATCCGGACGGCCATCTTCTTCGTGTTTCCCGTCCGGGAATAATATACGACGAGCGCTCTAGGCATGAGAACCTCCGCCGGAAAGCTTATAGGCGGTCGACGCCGAACGTGTCGCCCTGCTCCGGATCGCCGGTCTGGTATCCCTTCGTGAACCACCAGACGCGCTGCTCCGAGGTGCCGTGGGTGAAGGCGTCCGGGACGACATATCCCTGGGTCTGCTTCATGATCCGGTCGTCTCCGACCGCCGCGGCCGCGTTCATCGCTTCCTCGATGTCCCCCGCCTCGAGCAAACCGGCCGTCCGCTGGGCGTAGTGGGCCCAGACGCCGGCCAGGAAATCGGCCTGCAGTTCCATCCGGACCATGAGCCGGTTGAATTCCGTCTCGCTGATCCGGCCCTGCTGGCCCATCACTTGTTCGCTGACCCCGAGCTGCTTTTGGACGTGGTGGCCGACCTCGTGGGCGATGACGTAGGCCAGGGCGAAGTCGCCCTGGGCGCCGAGCTGGCGCTGCATCTGCTTGAAGAAGCTGAGATCGATATAAACCTTCTCGTCCTCGGGACAATAAAAAGGCCCCGACGCCGCTCCGGCAAAGCCGCAGGCCGACGAGATCTGGTCTGAAAAGAGAACGAGCTTGGGCCTGCGGTACGTCTGGCCGCCTTCCCGGAAAAGATCCCCCCAGACGTCTTCCGTCTCGGCCAGGACGACCGAGACGAACTGGCCTTCCTGCTTTTCCTCCGCAGTGAGCTCGCGGGCCGCGCCGCCCGTTTCCATCCCCGCCGGCTGCTGCAGGACCTGAGACACGTCCTCGGGATTCCCTCCGAGAAGGGCGAAAAGGATGGCGATGAGAATGCCGCCGATCCCGCCCCCGACCGCGATCTGTCTTCCGCTGACGCCCCGACGGTCCTCGACGTTGTCGCTTTGCCGCCTCCCCTGCCATCTCATGATATTTGTCCTTTCGGTGGATTATGATGATCGATGCCCATCGTTTGCTTTCAAATTATATCACTAAAGGCGCTAAGATCGGTTTAACCTAATGAGGAAATTGGTGCGCCTGGCCCGGCTCGAACGGGCGACCTAGGGTTTAGGAAACCCTTGCTCTATCCATACTGAGCTACAGGCGCACACGCACGGAAGGCCCTCATCTTAGCCCAAGCCCGCCCGAATTTCCATATCCGGGATCGACGGCCGGCGACGGCCGTTCCCCTGCTCCTTCGCGCGCCTCAGCGCTCTCAGCCCAGCA
>Ga0172371_10005865_pt1 | contig 18088 bp, 20 predicted proteins | sample Lak12m_FD_114543 | JGI IMG/M metagenome (GOLD analysis project Ga0172371, IMG submission 114543) | Freshwater microbial communities from Kabuno Bay, South-Kivu, Congo - kab_022012_12m | ecosystem: Environmental > Aquatic > Freshwater > Lake | place: Democratic Republic of the Congo: South-Kivu...
GCATAAACATAAGACAAAAGAGATTCCCATGCCTCAATCTGACCAGGGCATCACCCGTGAACGTTACATGCTTATTCCGCGCACGGCGATATTCCTGCGGCGCGGAGATTCTTATCTATTGCTCGAGGGCGCGCCAACCAAAAGATTGTGGGCGGGAAAATATAACGGTCTCGGCGGTCATGTAGAGCGCGGCGAAGATGTGATGTCCGCGGCGAGGCGCGAGTTGCGAGAAGAGGCCGGGCTGGAGGCGGATCTCTGGTTGTGCGGCGCGGTCATCGTGGATGCAGGGGAGATCGGTATTTGTCTGTTCGTGTTTAGCGGGGAAAGTTTTGGGGACGAGCCAAAGCCGTCCATGGAGGGAGCCGCTGAATGGGTCCCGTTTGAGGCGTTGGCCGCTTTGCCGGTTGTGGAAGATCTCCCGATCCTGTTGAAAAAAATCCATGCGATGAAGCGCGGCGATCCGCCTTTTGCGGCGCGCTCGTTCTACGATGAGGATCAAAATTTGAGCGTTGTATTTTCAGAATGGACCTCTTACTGAAGTCTCTAGCAGGTCAGGCTTGCAGCCTGACAGATTTTGAAAACACAGGCATTGGCGGGTGATTGTCGGCCTCGCTCTAAAGTTTGTAACCAATCTTGCGCAGGAAATCTTTTCGCCAGGTGATGCCGTCAGCGTCTTCCACACCTTTAGGGGAAAAGCCGTCCACAACCCCCAGAATGCCGCGCCCTTGCTCGGTCTGTGCGACCAACACTTCCGTTGGATTGGCGGTGGCGCAGAAGACGCGCGCCACTTCCGGCACGGCTTTGACCATGTTCAAAACGTTGATCGGGAAATATCCATCGCCTAGAAATAGAATGAAGGAATGTCCGGCGCCGATGGCTTGAGCGTTTCTTTTCGCCAACTCGATCATGGCTTCGTCGGTTCCTGTCCAGCGCACGAGGCATTTGCCGGAGGCTTCGCAGAACGCCAGCCCAAATTTGATTCCGGGCACAGCCGCGACCAGCGCCTCGTGCATATCCTCCACAGTTTTGATGAAGTGTGACTGGCCAAGTATAAAGTTAATGTTTTCAGGTTTTTCAATCTTAACAATTTTGACATCCATATTGGCGTTCTCCTTCGGTATTATTGTATACTATCAGCAGGCACAAATTGCGTTTTTTGCTAAAGAAAAAGTGCAGAAATTGACCATGTTCAGTATAGCAAAGTTCCGCCTGCGTTTCCATGTTTGGAATATTGCGGAAATTGCCAAGGAGAATTTTTTATGGCGTTGCGTCGTTTCATCATCGTCGCTTGTTTTTTTGCATTCATCCTCTTTGCCTGTGCTTCGGCCACGCAAATTGACACCCCACCTGTTTTTCAACCGTCGGAGACGCCGACCTCCACGGCTACATTGACGCCCACCTCCACGTTAACGCCGAGTGCCACGCCCCGTCCTCTCGTTCCAAATTTCGAGCACATCGTTATCGTTGTTTTGGAGAACAAGGAATTTGGCTTAATCTTCGGCAATTCAAAGATGCCGTACTTCAATCAATTGGCAAAATCCTATACTTTGCTCACCCAGCATTATGCGGTGACGCATCCCAGTTTGCCGAACTATTTGGCGATGATCGGCGGTGATACGTTTGGAATCGACTTTAATTGCACCAGTTGTATTGTTGATGCCCCCTCTCTGCCCGATTTGATCGAAGCCAGTGGGCGCACCTGGAAAGCCTATCAGGAAGACATGCCATCACCTTGTTTTTCCGGTGCAGAAGCCGGGAACTATGCCATGAAGCATAATCCCTTCGTATATTTCCAACCGATTCGGCTGGACAAGGAACGCTGTGCGCGCAGTGATGTTCCATTTACGCAGCTTTCTTCGGATATTGCGGCGGATACGCTGCCGAATTTCATGTTCATTACCCCAAACCTGTGCAACGACGCGCACGATTGTCCGATCACCGTCTCGGACGCCTGGCTTAAGAATCTGATGGGGCAACTTGCGCCTGCTCTTGATACCGATGGCAAGCCATATGTGATTGTCATTACCTGGGATGAAGGTCAGGGCGACCACTCTTGCTGTGGTTTGCCCAAAGCCGCAGGCGGACGCGTTGCCACGATCCTGGTGTCCCCGCAAGTCAAAAATGGTTTCCAGGATGACACGTCCTATAGTCATTACTCGCTTTTGAAAACAATTGCCGAAGCATGGGAACTTCCCTACCTCGGCCACGCCGCAGATGCAGAAACCACGCTCATCACCGCGCCGTGGAAATAAAGGCCCAGTGACTTAAATAAAGACAAGAGCGATCCTTGGGTCGCTCTTGTTATATTATCTTTTACCCCTTCAATAACTCATTTTGAGAAGTATCCGCTTCGGGCAATTCGAGCGGGGGCAGATCGGTAATCGAGTTAATTCCAAAGTGCTGTAAAAATTCCGGTGAAGTGGAATACAAGATCGGGCGGCCGGGGCCGTCGGTGCGGCCTGATTCCTGGATCAGACCTTTGCTCATCAAACTCTTCATCATGCTGTCCGAGTTGACACCGCGCAGAGAGTCCACTTGCGGGCGGGTGACGGGCTGCTGGTAGGCGATGATCGCCAGTGTCTCGAGTGCAGCGCGGCTGAGGTGGCTGGTCGCTTCGAGGCCGAGGAACCGCTCAACGGTCCCGGCCAGTTGCGGCGCAGTGGTCAGTTGCACGCGCCCGGCGTTTCTTTGGAGTCGCAGGCCGCGCGTCTGAAGAGATTCGTCCAATTCCTTCAAGGCGCGCTCCACCGTCGAAGCGGTCACGTCCAGCGCTTCGGCCAAAGATGCGGTCGCCACGGGTTCAGCCGCCACGAAGAGCAATCCCTCGATTTGGACGGAAAGAGGCAGGTCGGTTGTTTCGTTTTCGCTCATGCTATAATAACTCCCGTTCAATCCCTTTCGAGAGTGAAGAAAATGAAAAAGATTTTTATTGCTCTGAGTACTTTAGCTTTGGCAGCACTGGCCTGTTCGATCTTCATTGGCGGGCCGGCTTATCCCGATACGCTGATCCCGGTTTCCACCGAGGCCGTGCAGAGTTTGCAGGATCAAGTTAAGCAGGCCATTGCAGATGGAGCGCAAACGGGAACTGTGACTTTGCAGATCACTGAAAGCCAACTGACTTCGTATTTGGCTTTCAAATTTGATTCGCAGGCCAACCCGCTTATCACTGATCCGCAAGTGCAATTGCGCAACGGCGAGATGAAAATCTTTGGCAAGGTGCAACAGGGCATGTTCAATGCCAATATCAGTATTACGATGAGTGTCAGCATAGACGATCAGGGCAAGCCAAAGATCGAGATCACGCAAGCTGACCTTGGCCCGCTCCCCACGCCGCAGGGACTCAACGATGCGGTCAGCGCAATGGTAGGGGAAGCATTCACCGGCTCGCTCGGCCCCGTCGCAACCGGCTTCCGTTTGGAAAACATCACCATTGCTGACGGCGCGATGACGGTTGTGGGTCGAACTAAATAGCGATTGGATTATACCAGTGGTTCATACGGCTTCACCACAGAGTCCATGGAGAACACAGAGAATCCTTTGTGTTCTCTTTGTGATTCTGTTGGTGTCGCAAGTTTTATCGAGCTGCCAGCTTGCGCAGGCCGGGCGTAGTCAGATCAATGTGGCGATTACCGCAGATGGCAAGACTCAACAAGCCAGCGTACCCGCCGGGAGCACGGTAACGCAGGCTTTGCAGCAAGTTGGAATCGTACCTGGCAATCTCGATAAATCCGAGCCGCCGTTTTACACAGTTTTGGGCAACGGGGATTCGATCAAGCTGACGCGTGTGGTCGAAGAATTTCAAACCAAAACGCAGATCATCCCGTTCGACCAGCAAATTGTGAGGAATGAATCTTTGCCCGAAGGACAGCAGCGTCTCGTCCAGACCGGGGTCAACGGTCAGCAGGAAGTGACATATCGCCGCGTGCTCGAAGACGGAGTCGAAACCAGTAAATCAGCGGTCAAGACTGTCGTCCTGCAGGAGGCGGTTTCTGAAATCGTCATGGTCGGCGCGCAGGCGTCCTTCGCACCTCTACCGATCCCTGGTAAGATCGCGTTCCTGGCAGGCGGCAATGCCTGGGTCATGGATACCTCGACCGCCAACCGCCGTCTGCTCGTCAATAGCGGTGACCTTGATGGACGGATTTTCGCACTCTCGCCCGATAGCGGATATTTGCTTTACACACGCAAATCAAAAAAGCCCACCGACCAGCAGATCAATACACTGTGGGTCGTGAATACAAAATCCGCCAGCCCAACGCCGATTAATCTGAACGTCAGCAACGTTGTTCATTTCGCGGCCTGGGTGCCGACCGCCGTCAACACCGTTGCATATTCCACGGTTGAGCCGCGCGGCACGGCTCCGGGTTGGCAGGCGAACAATGATTTGTATAAGATCCAGATCGGTGGCACACCGCGCAAAATTCTCGAAGCCAATAGCGGCGGCGTCTATGGCTGGTGGGGAATGTCGTTTGCCTTTTCGCCTGATGGGCGTTTGGCTTATGCGCGGCCCGATGGTATTGGGTTGGTTAGCCAGGATGGTGGTTATCTCTCACCGCTGCTCGATATCACGCCCTTGCAAACTCACAGCGATTGGGCTTGGATTCCGGGTATAACCTGGGGCGGCGATGGCAAGACGTTATACTTTGTGGATCATGCGCCCGCGCCCGCTCCAGTCACTGCCGAAGAGTCACCTCTCTTCGACCTGCAAGCGGCTTCTATGGTAAATGACGCGACCGTACAACTGTCAGCGCAGGTGGGTATGTTTGCGTACCCGTCCGCTTCTCCTGTCCGTGCGAATGGTGCGGAAAAAGCTTATCAGGTTGCGTATCTGCAAGCCATCTTCCCCGACCAGAGCGAGACCAGCCGCTACCGTCTCATCGTTATGGATCGCGATGGCTCGAATCGCCGTACCTTGTTCCCGTCTGCCGACTCGGCTGGCATCGAACCGCAGACACCAGTTTGGTCGCCGCAGCCCATTCAAGGTCAGACTGGCGATTTTCTAGCTGTTGTTTATCAAGGCAATCTCTGGTTGGTAGACAGTGACAGTGGCCAGGCCTATCAGATCACAGGCGATGGATTGATATTAAGAATTGATTGGAAATAAACAGATGTCATTGCGAGGGCGTTTTTCCCGAAGCAATCTCCAGTTATTATAAAATGGCTGCCACCATGAACGCGGCTTCAATCACTAACACGAGGTAATCATGCGAATTTTGATCACTGGCGCGGCCGGGTTTCTCGGCTCCCATCTGTGTGACCGTCTGCTGGCTGATCGTCACGAAGTCGTCGGCCTGGATAATTTTGTAACCGGCAACCGCGATAACATTTCCCACTTGATGGGAAACGAGAAGTTCACTTTCTACCGGCACGATGTTTCAAACTACATTTTTGTATCTGGTAAGATCGATGCGGTCATGCACTTTGCTTCGCCGGCCAGTCCGAACCCGCAGTCACCGACGGCTTATTTCAACCTTCCCATCCAAACCATGAAGGCCGGAGCTTTGGGCACCCATAATTCACTGGGCGTTGCCAAGGCGCACAAAGCGCGTTTCTTGCTTGCATCCACCAGTGAAATTTACGGTGACCCGCCTGTTCATCCGCAAGTGGAAACCTACTCTGGTAACGTGGACCCGGTCGGAACGCGTGCCGTGTACGATGAAGCCAAGCGTTTTGCTGAATCCCTGACAATGGCCTACCACCGTCAGCATGGAGTGAACACACGCATCGTCCGAATATTCAATACCTATGGTCCGCGTATGGACCTGGAAGATGGCCGCGCCCTCCCAAACTTGCTTAAGCAGGCGCTGCTCGGACAGCCGCTCACTATTTATGGAAACGGAGAGCAGACGCGTTCATTCTGCTATGTGGATGATCTCGTGGATGGCATCATTCGATTGTTGTTATCCGATGAACACATGCCGGTCAACATCGGCAACCCGGTTGAGATGACTCTTTTACAATTCGCAGAGTCGATTAATAAGATCACGGGCAACAAAGCCGGCCTTACCTTTGTCCCTGATGCGCGCAGTGAGCGCGACCCTCAGCGCCGCCGGCCCGACATCACGCGCGCCCGCACCGTTCTCAAATGGGAACCAAAGGTAGATCTGGAACAGGGTTTGCGAAATACTGTCCCTTACTTCAAGCAAAAACTTGGACTTGCATGATTTCAATTATAAAAGACCCGCTAGAACGTACACGCTTTTTAAAATTCATGGCTGTCGGCGCGATTGGTGCGACCATAGATTTCGGCGTGGCAAATTTCCTTGTACATTATTACGACCTACCGCTTGCATATGCTGGTACGATTTCGTTCATCTGCGCCGTCATCAGCAACTTCATCTGGAACCGCTATTGGACGTACCCGGAATCGCGTTCGCGTCACCCGGCTCATCAACTGGTCATGTTCTTTGTAGTTAACCTGGCAGGTATCGCCATCCGCTTTCCGATTTTGCACTATGGGGAATCGCCGGTGCTTAAGTTTTTCGAGAATTTGAATCTCACCACTTCCCTAACACCGGAATTCCTTGCCAGAAATTTCACACTCGCAATCGCAGTCGGAATCGTAATGCTCTGGAATTTCTTCGTCAACCGCTATTGGACGTATAATGACGTTTAATGTACGAGGCGCAGCATGGCGATTATCCCAATCTATAATTCCAAAGGCGATCCTCAAGCATTTATGGAATATCCGTACATTTTCAATCGCGACGGAGATTGGGTGGGCTGGATTACACCAGGACGAGAGATCTACTCGGTAATTGGAATTTACGTTGGATACTTGACCAACGATCCGCGCATCTTTCGCAAGCGCGCCACGTCCAAACCTCGACTTCAACCGCCCGCCGCGCCGAAAAAAATTTGTTTGCCTGCCACCATTCCGCTCGCCCCACTGATGAGCGAACTATCTGCCGGCACTATTGACGTACTGCTCGATGAGCCTGAACGCCTGCATACATCTGATGCCGGTGAGTTCCTCGAAGATATGGATTAATAAAATGACAAATTCTTTAGCAGCTAAGACCGTCCGCGCCTCGCGCATTAGCATTGCCCAACTCATGCAGCCTGAACATGCCAACAACCTTGGCAACGTGCATGGCGGCTGGATCATGAAACTTGTAGACGAAGCCGGTGCGCTTGCATGTATGCGCCACGCCCAGCGGCGCGTGGTGACGGTTGCAATTGACTCATTTGTTTTTCGCCTCCCGATCCGCACCAGCGACTTGGTCATTCTGAACGCCGAAGTGACCTATGCAGGCCGCACATCCATGGAAGTCGAGGTGCAGGTTATCGCCGAAAACCCCATCAGCGGACAACGCTGGCACACCAACACCGCCTATCTCGTTTACGTGGCTCTTGACGAAGCCGGTCTGCCCACTGCCGTCCCGCCGCTGATAACTGAGACCGAGGATGAAAAGCGCAAAATGGAAGCCGCTAAAGAACGCCAGTCGCGGCGGCTTGGCAATAAAAAATGAATTCGCTTTCCAAAATATTTAAAAACCCAATTGTCCTGCTTTTATCCATTAATCTGATCATCGGTCTTTTTATTTTCCGCGACTTCGGGCTTTCATGGGACGAGCCGCTTTTTTATAAATACGCCGACGCGCTGGGTTATGCTTACACACCTGCTAATTGGTTCAGCGGTCACTTTGATCTGAACAATTCCTACGGCCCCAGTGGGGACGATCACAAGAATCGCGGTCCCGCTTATTTATTCCTGGCGCGCGAACCGGTTTATCTGATCCGGAATTTGGGTGTGGATAACGCCTCCGCCTGGCATCTCATCAACTTCATCACCTTCCTGCTCGGCGTTTTTTTTATTTATCGACTCTGTGAACGCTTCATGCGGCCCTGGGCCGCCTTCGCTGCCTCGGCCCTTTTCACTTTCCAACCTCTTTTATGGGGACATGCCTTCATCAATCCGAAGGACCCTTCTTTCCTCGTCTTCCTGACTGCTTCGATCTATCTTGGTTTTTGTCTGGTGGATAAACTTGCGGACGCGCCTGCGAAGAATCATTTCTGGGAAGTTTTACTGGCGGCTTTCTTTTTGGGCATCACTACCTCGATCCGCATCATCGGACCTTTGGCAGGCGTCTTCGTTGTCGTTTATTTCCTCACCCGAAAGCCCACCCGTCAAACTGTGCGCTGGCTATTTCTTTACGCAGTCATTTCCATTGCCATCATGCTTGGCACCTGGCCTTATCTTTGGGAAAACCCGCCGCTTATTTTTTTGCAAGTCTTGAAGTTCATGTCCGATAACCCGACCGGTCTGTCGGTCCTTTTCAACGATCAGATCTATCACCCTTCTAATCTGCCTCATCGCTATCTGCCATTTTTTCTGTTCTTCACGTTGACCGAACCGGTTTGGCCCTTCTTCTTCTTTGGATTGATTGCTGCCTATAGAAAATTAAAAAGTATCAGGCAGCAACTTGTGCCAACCTTGATTATTCTGGCTTGGTTCGTTGTCCCATTTTTTTATGTGCTTATTAATCGCCCGCCGATGTACGATGGTATGCGGCATTTCCTTTTTATAACTCCCCCGATTTTTATTTTCATCGGATTTTCTTTTGATTTCGTGATGGAGAAGATCAACAAGATTTGGTTGAACACCTTGATTATTCTCGCCATTCTTGCGCCGGGGATTGTTGGGATCATCCAGCTTCATCCTTATGAATACACTTATTACAACTCTTTCATCGGCGGGACAAAAGGCGCTTTTCGCCATTATGAAACTGATTATTGGCTAACCTGCTACAAGGAGGCGGTTGAACAATTCAATCAGGCAGCAACCAAGCCGGTGAACCTCTACGTTCATCGTGAACCCTACATTGCCGCCACCTATGCCGCAAGTAACGTTACCATCAAAGATGGGCGTGCTGATTTTAACCAGATCAAATCAGGCGATTATGTTCTCATCAATTCGCGTTCGAATGAAGACATCAGCAATTTTCGTAACGCGCCGGTTATTGAGCAGGTTGGCCGCGCCGGTGCAACCTTCTGCGTCATCAAACAAATCCCATGAGCCTACGAGTCATTTCCGGTACGGCTAAAGGCCGCAAGCTGAAATCTGTTCCAGGCGATACCACGCGCCCGATTACTGATCGCGTCAAAGAGGCCTTGTTTAATATTCTGGCGGGCGATGTAATTGATTCGGTTTGGTGGGATGTGTTTGGCGGCACGGGCGCAGTTGGCATCGAAGCACTTAGCCGCGGTGCGGCTTTCGTCCGTTTTACAGATTTGAATCGTGAGCCCGTAGATACGATCAAGGTTAATTTAACGGCGACCCGCTTCGAGTCCCGCGCCGAAGCGAAGCGCGCAGATGCGTTCAGTCTGCTGGCGTCGCATCCAGATCGTCAATTTCATTACATCTATGTCGCGCCGCCGCAATATAAAGAGATGTGGTCACAGGCTTTGATGAAGTTGGATAGCAACATGGGGTGGCTGGCAGAAGATGGCTGGGTTATTGGGCAAATTGATCCCAAGGAATATAGGCAATTGAAGTTTGAAAATTTAGAAGAATTTGAACAGCGGCGTTATGGAACTACTTTGCTTGTGTTTTATGAGAGGAAAGAGAAAGGGGAATGAGGTGTGGTTAAGATAGTTAGAGATTTATTGATTGGCGAAAAAATCGCCGACCTTCAAGGTCGGCGATTTTTTTACTATTGGCTTGTGGCAGGGACGGCCGGGTCGGTGGGAACGATGGTCTGCCAGATGTCGAAAGTCTTCACTTGATATTCGGTGCGAAGAGACTTTAGCCAATCGAGGAAGGCCTGCTGTTGTGCCTGGGCATAACCGGTTGCATCCAGCGGAACATTTTCGTGGGCAAGCACTTGAATAATGTGATATCCGAATTGGGATTTCACCGGCTGGCCGATCTCGCCGACTTTCTGGCTGAAGGCTGCGGCTTCAAATTCAGCAACCATGGCGCCTTTACCAAACCAACCCAGATCGCCGCCTTTTGCGGCGCTGCCTGTGTCAGTGGAAAGTTCCTTGGCAACAGTGGCGAAATCTTCACCCTTTGCCAGACGATCTTCAACGGTCTTGGCGGTCGCTTCATCCTTGACCAGGATGTGGCGCGCCCAAACCTGTTTCTGTGTGCGCGGCGTGTCGGCGGTGATGATTGCCAGTAACTTGTCGCGCAAGACGTTGGTTTCATACAACTTGCGCACCTGGTCAGCAGTCAGGCCAAGTTGGACCAGGGAGTCAACACCTTTTTTATATTGATTCTGAAAGCCTTGCAGGGTATAGGGTGTGGCTGTCGGCTGAGGTGCGGATGTGGGCGTGACTGTGGCAGTCGGGCCGGGAGTGAAGGTCTGCGCGAGAGTAGGGGTAACAGTCGGCGAGGCCAGCGGATCCAGGGTCGCGGTGGGAGCCGTGGTTGGCGTCAAGATCTGTGTTGGAGTTGGGGTGATGGTGACAATCTTTAACGTGTCTGCTGATAGAGTTGGGAAGATGACTTGTGTCGGCGTGATGGTAGGCGTCGGTGTACCGTTCGCATAATAGCGATAGGATTCCTGGATGGCCTTATCTATTTCTGCCGGGCTGGCGGTGATGCCGCGTTTGGCGGCTTCCTGCCGGATCAATTCTTCGTCGACCAACTGGTCAAGAACGGACTGGCCAAGGCTGGTCGAGTCGCTTAATTGCGCCGCTATTTGTTGGACTTGTTGGGTGGTGTCAATTCCAAATACCTGGGCATATTGTTGGTAAGTCGCCATCTGGTTGATTAGACGGCCGCGTTCCATACGGACACGTGCCTGCCATTCACCGGTAGTGATACTAACATTTCCGATCTTTGCGACCGCGCGGCGGGCCTGGAGATAGTTGATGTCCAAATACCCATAGGCCAGTAAGCCGATAACGACAGCAACGATGCCAATGAAAGCGAACAGGATAAGGCGGGTTTGTTGTCGCTCGCGTTCAAGACGGGCGATGTGTTTCTTTGTGTGAAGCACGGGTTTCCCATCCCGCGGGTTTGCCATGGTCGTACTCCTTGATAGAAATTCGGGGCATGAAAATCTTCCATGCGCCGCTGAGTGTTGCTATTAGCGGCCCATATCTTCCCAGCGCGCCCCGGTGAAGGGCAGCAGGGCGATCTGGCGGGCCTGTTTGATGGCCCCGGCCAGCACACGTTGGTGCTTGGCGCAAGTGCCGGTCTGACGGCGCGGGCGGATCTTGCCTTCATCAGTGACGAGGCGTTTGAGCATATCCGCCTTTTTATAGTCAATGGTGATGGTCTTGTCAGCGCAAAACTGACAGGTTTTCGGGCGGGCGAAGTAGCGGCGTTCGCCGCCTCCGCCTTCTGATCCCGATGAATTGTAATTTCGTTCTCGTTCTTCAGCCATTCTTTGCTCCATCTTATTATTTAGAAGGGAAACTCATCTTCATTGGCGGCAGATTCATCCACGGGCGTGGATTGTTCATCGTGACCGTGGCTAGACTCGCGACGCTCGCCGAGCATCATCATTTCATTCGCGACGATCTCCACGCTGGTGTGTTTCTGGCCTTCTTTGTCATCCCAGCGGCGAGTCTGTAGGCGGCCTTCGATGTAAACCTGCTGGCCTTTGGTGAGATATTGTTTGCAGATCTCGGCCAGGTTGCCCCATGCCACAATGTTGAACCATTCAGTTTCGCTGTGACGTTCGCCGTCAGCGCTGTTCCATGAACGGCTCACCGCGACGGTAAAAGTAGTTACAGGGCGGCCAGAGGGCGTATAGCGCATTTCAGGGTCTTTGCCCAAATGGCCAATGATCATGACTTTGTTCAAGCCTCGACTCATAGCGTTCTCCTTTGATCAGACCGAGATCAATAAATTATCCGATGAGGGTCAACATGTGACGCAGAACAGTTTCAGTATACCGAATGTTCTGTTCCAAACCGTGGGTGGCTTTGGGGTCGAGGGACAGGTTGAACAGCACATAGTTGCCTTCACGCTGTTTTTTGATCTGGTAAGCCATTTTGCGCTTGCCCCAGATGTCGAGCTTGTCCACGCTTCCACCTGATTCAGTCACCCAGCCTTTGACACGGTCGAGCACGCCGTTAAAAGCGGCCTCGTCCAGGTCGGTCTGGATAATACAAACTAATTCGTAATTACGCATGGGGATGCCTCCTTTCCATGGGGTTGCTCCTGTTCAAGCCGTGGGCTTGCCGGGAGCGGAAGGAACGTTATTTATGAGACGTACCTTTGTTAAGCTGGCTGATTGTACGCTAAGTTGATGGATTTGGGGAGGGCAAAGCATATGTCTTTGCGAGGAACCGTATTGTGGCGACGACACTTGCGCCTGCGCTACAAGTGCAGGTGAGCAATCTCCTCGTATAGAAAGGGGATTGCTTCGGGCACGCTTCGCGGCACCCTCGCAATGACGGCTCATTTACCGGACGTAAATCGGGTTGCTGAAAATCCAGCCTCGTCTCAGCCCGAGGTAGTTCCGATAAACCTCTGTGCGATAGACTCCCGGCTCGGTGGTGATATATGTCGCGGCCTGTTGCCCTTTTACTGATTGGATCACTTGTCCGTCTTTGATAAATTTGATCTCGGCTGCGCGCGGCAGACGCGCCTGTAATGTCACACCGCCGCGGGCGGGGATTTCGTCTCCCATAATGGCGGCCGTTTCACGTCCCTGGGCAGTGAAGCGGAATCCGCGTGTCGAGCCGGGCCGGTCATATCCGACGAAGCAATGTCCGGCAGCCAGCGCCTCGTAAATCATTCGTTTGTCAGCATTGATTTCGCCCGTCAGAGGCTTGGGGATAAAGACATGCGTGTTAATGGCTTTGAAATGGAAATCGTAAGGATAGATGACGCGGCTTAATGGGCCAAGATGCAGGCGGGAGGCGTGCGCGTCCGAGCCGCCGATGGCGACTGCGCGGTTGCCGCCTGTTAGTAATTCGTCCCATTTGTGAAGCGTGTTTTGGATGGGGTGGTGTGCAACCAGCGCGGGGAGGTAGGCGTAGAAAGCGCCATGAAGTTTTGTGGGTATAACGGTCTTCAGTTCGCTGAGACCGTTCCAGAGTTCAATGCCGGTGTAATTTTTGACAGTCCAATCTTCCCATGAAATATCCGTTTCGTTGAAGGTCGGCGCGGCCGGGTCGTTGGGATGTGCGAGGAAGGCAAGTCCGCCAGAATCTTTCACGGCGTTGATTAAAGTTTGAGGGTCGCTGGCGTATGTTGCCAGTTCCTGATTCGCGCCGAATACCAGCAGATGATTCTTTTGCGGCGCGCGGCCCTGGTCATGGATTTCCTCACCGATCAGCATTAATACTTTTTGCCGTCCGCTTGTGAAGTACCCCTCGAAATCCTTGACCAATACATTGTGGTCAGTGACGATTACCGCGTCGAGGCCGCATTTGAGCGCGGCTGTTGTGATGTCATGGTGGCTTCCGCCGCCGTCAGAATAGCGGGTGTGCATGTGCAAATTAACGATAATTTCTTCCATGAAATTCCTCAGAGGCAATTCTTTTCGTGCCCTGCGTGTTTAAATTTGTTTCTTTAATGACTGCGGACTTTCATCTTCAGCCATGGCTTTCTCAAAGTCAGAGAACGAACCGCGAAGATTTCCTTTTTCTTGAGGTACTTCGCGCTCTTCGCGGTGAAAAAAAGACAAAAGCTAGAGTTCACCATGGACTTTGAGAAAGCCGTATATCTGCAATAAAGACTGGTTGACGAGTTTCCTCGATAACAGGTATAATTTGCCCGCTAAATTTCAGGAGGCACATTCATGTTAAAGTTTTTGGATATCGCGCTGATTATAACCTCTATAGGACTCGTCCTCAGTGTTATTGTGCAGAGCAAGGGCGCAGGTTTGGGCAGTCTGTCAGGTTCCGATGCCAGCAGCGTATTTACTGCCCGTCGTGGGATTGAACGCGTCCTGTTTTGGGTCACGATTGTATTGAGCGTCCTTTTCTTCGCTCTCGCAATCACCATCGTTGTTCTGGGACGCTAGGTTTTTCCTCATAGAGAGGCCGCTTATCCTTGCCTAGGGCAGGGACTGGCACGCGGCCTTTCTTTATTTGAATCCATGAAAAGATTACGCTGGCAGATTTTAGTCGTCGTCGTGACTCTGGTGGTTGTGGCTTTATTGTTAGTGAGCCAGCAGCCGGTTCTGACGCCTACATCGCCAGAGCCTACCAGCGGCGGCGTCTATACCGAAGGATTGATCGGTTCATTGGGCCGTCTCAACCCGCTTTTGGATTGGAATAATCCCGCTGACCGCGATGTGGACCGCTTGATATTCAGCGGTCTGATGAAATTTGATTCGCGCGGCCTGCCTCAGCCCGATCTGGCCGAGTCGTGGGGCACATCCGCAGATGGCAAGATCTACAATTTTACGATTCGCCCGAATGCAGTTTGGCAAGATAGTACGCCCATTACCAGCGATGACGTGATTTTCACGATTGGTCTGCTTAAGTCCAGCTCACTCTTGCCGCAGGAAGTCAAGGATTTGTGGAATCAGATCGAAGTCAAAAAACTGAATGACCACAACATAAAGTTCACATTACCTGAACCCTTCGCACCCTTCCTGGACTATATGACGTTTGGTGTTCTCCCGCAGCATATTCTCAATTCTGTTTCTGCTGGTCAATTTGCCAACGCGGATTTTAATATTAAGCCTGTTGGCAGCGGGCCTTATAAGTTTGACCATCTGCTGGTTGATAATGGCAAGATCACCGGCGTGGTGTTGACGCTGAATGATTCTTATTATGGGAAGAAGCCATTCATCTTGCAGGTGGTCTTCCGTTATTATCCCGATTCGAAATCGACGTTTGATGCGTACAAGCAGGGCGAAGTGCTTGGCATCAGCCAGATCACGCCTGATGTCTTACCAGAAGCCCTGGCAGACACGAACCTCTCGGTTTACACGGCTCGCCTGCCGCAGATGAGCATGGTCCTGCTCAATCTAAATAATACTGAAGTTCCATTTTTACAGAATGCAAAGGTCCGCCGCGCGTTGATGCTTGGCATAAACCGTGATTATCTTGTGTCTGCTTTCCTGAAAGGACAGGGTATCGTTGCGGATGGGCCGATCCTGCCTGGCTCATGGGCGCATTATGATGGAATCGAACATCTCACGTATGATCCCGAGGCAGCCATTTCGTTGCTAAAGGGCGAAGGCTATGTTATCCCCGCCACGGGTGGAACGGTGCGCTCCAAGGATAGCGTCGCTTTGAATTTCAGCCTCATTCATCCCGATGACGCGTTGCACACACAGATCGCGCAGACCATTCAACAGCAGTGGGCGCAGATCGGCGTGCAGGTCAATTTGCAGGCCGTACCGTATGATCAGATGATTCCAACTTATCTTGCAACGCGTTCATATCAAGCCGCGCTGGTGGATCTGAATCTTGCTCGTACACCTGATCCCGATCCTTATCCGTTCTGGCATCAAGCTGAAGCCACCGGCGGGCAGAATTATTCCCAATGGGCTAATCCCACAGCCAGTCAGTATCTTGAGCAGGCGCGCACTGAAACTGATTTCACCGCCCGCACAAAGTTGTATCGCAACTTTCAGGTCGTCTTTGAAAAGGAACTTCCATCCCTGCCGTTGTATTATCCAGTCTATTCTTATGGCGTAGATTTGCAGGTGCGCGGTGTGCAGATGGCTCCACTTTACGACACCAGTGATCGCCTGGCATTTATATTTGATTGGTTCCTTGTCACGCGGCGCTCACTTGATCAGACTCCGGTTCCAACGATTGGGCCATAACTTTCCCAATAATCATGACCGCACTCGCACAAGACCAACAATTTCTCGAAGCAGGCATTTCAGAGTTGCAGGATTATTTGCTCTCGAAGGAACTCTATGCGACGCTCCCCGGTTCCTTCACGCTTCCCCGCCTGACTTTGGGCGGGCTCCTGCTTGCGAGACAGCGACTCGGCCCCCAGGTGGATTCGCTCGCGGCGCAGATGGACGCGATCCGCTCGAAGTGGCGGGTGGCCTGGGACGCCAAAGCCCGGTACGAGGTCCGGGCCAGAAGCGATCTGTGGAAGAATTATCTGATCGATTATCGCGAGTCCCCAAAATCATATAGAGATGAATATCCGCAACAAGTGCGTTATCGTGCCATGTTGACTCTGTTCGGCGAAGAGTCCAATGATTTCGATGGAATGGTGAAAGCCGCTTTTATTCCAGGCGATTTCGTCTGGGAAAAAGAATGTGCGGAACGATTTCCGCGTGAACTTTTCTGGTTTTTATTCGGAAAATTAAAATAGGAGGTACGATGCTTCAGAAAGCTCTTGAGTTTGCCGGCCAAAACAACGAACGCTTTTTGGCCGAGGTGAAAGAAGTGTTGGCGATCCCGTCCATTTCGACGGACCCCGAACATAAGGCTGATATGCAAAAGGCTGCCGAGTGGATGGCGTTGCAATTGCGGACGATCGGCATGAACAACGTGCAGATCATGCCCACCGGCGGACATCCGGCGGTTTATGGCGATTGGAACGGCGCGGGCAAATCTGCGCCGACCGTGATGATCTACGGTCATTACGATGTACAACCCGCCGACCCGCTTGAGCTGTGGCATACGCCGCCGTTTGAAGCAACAGTGCGTGGAGAAAATTTATATGCGCGCGGTTCTGCCGACATGAAGGGACAAGTGCTTGCTTCGTTGAAGGCGGTCGAGGCGATCATGAATTCCGGAGATATGCCGGTCAATCTTAAATGGTTGATCGAAGGCGAGGAAGAAATTGGCTCGGAGCATTTGGATGATTTCATCAAGAATCACAAGGAATTGCTCAAGGCTGATTTTTGTCTGAATGCGGACGCGGGTATTCTCGCACCGGACAAACCTTCCATTACGACCGGCTTGCGCGGGTTGGCTTATTTTGAATTGCGCGTCTATGGCCCGAGTAAGGATTTACATTCGGGCTTGTACGGCGGAACTGTCCATAACCCGGCGCAGGCGTTGGCCGAGTTGATCGCGGGCATGCACGACAAGAATGGCAAAATCATGTTGCCCGGTTTTTATGACAAGGTCCGCAAGTTGAGCAAGAAGGAACGCGAAGATTTTGCACGCCTGCCTCTCACGGACAAATTGTATATCAAGGAGACGGGCGTTCCCAAACTTTGGGGCGAACCGAATTTCACGGCGCCTGAACGTCTCGGTGCGCGGCCCACGCTCGAAGTCAACGGCTTGCTTTCGGGATTCACCGGTCCTGGTTCGAAGACTGTTTTACCAGCCTGGGCGATGGCAAAAATTTCCTGTCGACTCGTCCCCGACCAGACGCCCGAAAAAACCATCAAGCAGATGAATAAATATCTCAAGGCAAATGCTCCGAAAGATATCACATGGGAATTGACTTATTTGCACGGCGCGGGCGCGGCCCTGGTCAGCAGTGACAGTATTGGCATAAAAGCCATGAGCAAGGCCATGCAATCGGTGTGGGGCAAAAAACCTTACTTCCTGCGCGAGGGCGGATCGATCGGTGTGGTCGTCCAACTGCAAAAACATCTCGGCGTTGACTCCGTTCTTTCAGGATTTGGCCTCCCCGATTGCGATGCTCATTCGCCTAATGAGAAACTGCATCTCCCGACGTGGACGAAAGGCATTGATACCTTCATCCACTTTTTCTATAACCTGAAAGCATAGTATTCGTCGTTGCATGGAGGGTGTTCTTCCCGACGACACTTGCACCAGGTGCAAGTGCAGGTGAGTAGTCTCCTCGCGAAAGTGGAGATTGCTTCGGGCTTCGCCCTCGCAATGACGTAAGGAGCATATGGAAGATCGAATTATTACTTACGGCGGCCAGGCCGTCATTGAGGGCGTTATGATGCGCGGTCAAAGGGCCTTCGCCATTGCCATGCGCGCACCCGATGGCAAGATCGTCATCCACAAAGAAAAGCTCGGCGAAATTTATCGCTCTAAAATTGCAAAGATCCCATTTTTGCGCGGTGTCATTCTATTGCGGGACGCGCTGGGTCTCGGCATGCGCGCGCTGACGCTGGCGGCCAACACGCAAACCGGTGAAGAGGAAAAACTCGAAGGTCCTGCCCTTTATATAACCCTGGGTGTTTCACTCACAATTGGCATCGGATTATTTTTTCTGCTCCCAGCCCTGGCTGGTGGATGGATGGAGCATTTATTGACACCTGCCGCGTCC
>Ga0172371_10005866_pt1 | contig 18087 bp, 13 predicted proteins | sample Lak12m_FD_114543 | JGI IMG/M metagenome (GOLD analysis project Ga0172371, IMG submission 114543) | Freshwater microbial communities from Kabuno Bay, South-Kivu, Congo - kab_022012_12m | ecosystem: Environmental > Aquatic > Freshwater > Lake | place: Democratic Republic of the Congo: South-Kivu...
CTTCAAGTACCTCATCCGGCCACATAGGGCAGGGTTCCTCTTCCGGGATCTGCGGTGAAAGGGATATGACCATTCCAAAACCGGCTTCGCGTGCACCGATCACATCCCGTGAAGGGCGGTCACCAACATACGCGCATTCTTCCGGCAGGAATCCACTTCGCTTCGCCGCCTCAAGGAAAGGCGCGGGATGGGGTTTTCGCACGCCGAATTCGGATGCGTGAATGACGGTCTTAAAAAGAGGTAATACGCCTGCCCCGGCCAGGTGCTTGGGGGAGGTGTGGCTGATCGTCCCCAAGACATAACCACGCCGGTTCAACTCATGGAGTGTGGCTGCGGTTTTTTGGAGTACTTTTTTCTCGCCGCGTGATTCGCTCCACAGCATCTGGAGCGATGAGGCATGGGGTCGCACGCGTTCTTCCGGGAGATCTGAAAGCAGAAAACGCGTCCAGCGCTCCTCGGGGCTAAGCTCAACGAGTGTTCTGGATCGCCATGCCTTGTACGCCAGGTCTCCCTTGAGGATGCGGTCCTGAAATTCAAGCGGGGAACACGATTCACCCACCAGTTCCACCATCTTTGTGATGATTGACAAATCACGCTGCGGAAAATTGGCTTTGGTGACCAGAGTACCGCCGATATCGAAAAAGATTGCTTTAATGCCGTGTGTCAAAATCTAATACCTCTAATTCTTCAGTCTAGTGATTATGCCCGCATTTTTCAATACTTCAAGCCCGGTTGCAATCTGTTCAAGCGAGGCTTTGGGGCTGATCTCAAGGGTCTTCACGCAGTTTTCGGGGAGGTAAGGCGCAATTGCTTGAAAATTAACCTTGCCCATTCCCGGAGCCTGGTGATCCTCCAGCCCATCCACATCATGGATGTGGACTCCAACGATGCGACTGCCAAAACGGTTCAGCCAATCCTGATAATCGACAAGTCCAAGAACATCCAGGGCTGTTGCATGACCGATATCATACTGGAATCCAAAAGCGTTTCCGCCCATAATCGCCAGCATCTGTTCCAGTTCGTCCGGCAGCGGCAGGTCATAATAGCGGTAACGATTCTCGAGAGCGAGGGCAGGGCCTTTGAGCCGGCTATTGTACTCCGCGATCTCGATCAGACTCTTCATCACCTGCGCCAGGTGGTTTCCCACCAGGCTGGAGCGGTGGGAGATCATTTTACTCCTGATGGCGTTGAACTCGTCGGAATCTTTCTTTTCCTGTTTGAAGAGCTTTCTCAACAGGTTGTCCAGGTCGCGGTCACAGACAATTGACCCGGGGTGGATAACCACACTTTTTGCGCCAAGCTGGCGGGCAAGGTCAATCGAGCGGCAGGCGATTTCCACTCCCTTTTTTCGTTTTTCCTCGTCCAGCGAGGAGATGAGCAAGTCCAGTTTCTTCTGCTGGTCAAAGGAGAACGCCGCGCGGCATGGGTCATGGACACTACCGGCGTAGTGTTTATTGTGATCATACTGACCGAAAACCTCTTCTGTCACCCGGTGGTTCAACTCAAAGCGGGTGATGCCAATGCTGCGGGCGGCCAGGAAGGTCTCTTCGAATGGCATGGGTTGATCTACGCCCCACATGGTGGACATCGAAACGTCATAAAGGAATTCCGGATACTTAGTTGACTCGCTAGTTCCTTTGCCAGCGATTCCGGTAAAGATATCAAGCAACTGAGTAAGGGTTCCGATCTTATAATCCGGCGACACGATCATTTCGCTGTCTTTTTCGGGCTCGAAATCATCCTGGTCGAACTCGTCCAGCACATAACCGTCAGTGTGAATGATCACCGTGCAGGTGTAACCTGATTGCAGCGCTCCCAGCAGGTCGCGGGAAGGGCGATCGCCCACGTAAGCACACTCTGCAGGGTGAACACCTGCCTGGCGAGATGCTTCCAGGAAGATCGACGGGTGCGGTTTGCGCCTGCCATATGCAGCGGAGAGGACCACGGCGGAAAAAATATCCCTGATGCCAGTCTCTTCCAATAATCGATAACCTTCAATCGAAGAGGTGGTGTTGCTGATCAATCCAAGTTTATAACCCCGCGCGGCCAAGGCGCGCATGGTAGAAACCATATCGGGCAGCACGTATTTCCGCCTGGCTTCGCGCCACAACTGGTTGAGGGTGATGGCGTTGGCGCGCACAAAGTCAGCCGGGTAATCAGGCAGCAGGAAGCGGGTGAGGAGTTCAGCCTCATTCAGTTCAACGAAGTTGGGTTTGCACCACTTACGGTATCTTTTTTCACCAGCCCGAATATAATCTGAAAAGGAGTCAATCGATCCTTTTACGCCCAACAGGGACATCATCTGGCGGACCTTTTCGGAATCGCGTGAATCGCCCTGGCGTGTAACCCGCAAGGTACCGCCAATATCAAAGAAAACTGCTTTTACAGTTGATTGCATTTACAAATCCTTTGTTCTCTCAAAATTTATCTGCCAATAATGGAATGTTCAACAAGTCCCGGAAATTCTCGATATAAGTATCCGCGATGGAATCTTTGTCAAAATTGAAAGCGATCGTTTTCATTCCCACAGCTTTAGCGCCGGCAAGTTCATAATTTCTATGACCCACAAAGGCAGTCTCAAAGGCTTCAAGCTGTGTTTGTTTGAGGGCTTCTTCATAGAGCACGGGCGCGGGTTTCCTTACACCCATCTCCTTTGAACTGATCACCACGTCCCACAAACCGCCAAACCCGTGCTGCTCGAACCATCTCAGCTTGGTGCTGATCGGCAGAGCGGTGTCGGTGATGATCCCTAGCAGGTATCCCTGTTGTTTCAGGTGATTAATCGTCTCTGAAACACCCTCGTAAATGGAAACGGTATCGTCATCCTTTTCCTGGGCTGCCACGCCCTCTTCGATCAGGTCCGGGTCTGTGATCCCATATAAATGGATAACGCCGCGATAGTACTCTTTTCTATCCAGTTTTCCAGAGAAAGCCAGGTCGCGTAATCGCTTTTTCTCAACCTCGATTTGGGGGTGTGGATTCAGCTTTTTGCCAGCCAGGAATTCCTTCAGCCCTTTTTCCTTGATGGGGCGATAGTACAAAATATCGCCAGCGTCAAAAAAGAGTGCTTTTATAGGATTGCCATTCAACTTGGATACTTTTTCACGATCCTTTTTGAGCTCATTTTCCACCAGCGGGATCAACTCAAGCAAATCGTGAATCAACACATCTGGTTCTGGTCCCAGGTCAGGGTCACCATCGTCATAAGGATGCTTGATCTGCACAGCCAGGCGGTAGCCGGCGCGCTTGGCGCCAAGAATATCGCGGGTTAACTTGTCGCCAACATAGATGATGCTACTCGTGGGCAAATGCGCGAGGCGGGCAGCATGGTAGAAAATGGAAGGATCGGGTTTGCGGATGCCAAAATCACAGGAAAGCACGATCGGGTCGAAATACTGATAAATATTGTGACGTTTTAAGGTCTCAGGTACCTGGGTTTTGCTCTGGGTGTTGCTGATGCAGCCGATGGTTAATCCCAAAGCCTTTAGTTTTTCAAGCACATGTATGATTTCAGGTCGGATGGGGCGTTCGTAAAATTTTGTTTCGTATAGATAGGTTAGTTCTTCAGCGATTGGTTCAACCTGCTTAAGGGTGATGCCAAATTCTTTGAGGGTGAACTGGCTCCACACTTCGGGCGGGGTCAATTCGATCATGGATTCGCGGTTCCATTTGTGGTAGGTGGCAACGCCGCGTGAGATGGTGTCAGCCAGTTCTTCGTCATTTAAATCAAAGGTGATACCTGCTTTTGCCAGGCATTCTCGAATAAAATGCACATTGTTGATCCTCGACTCGCGGGTATAGTAATAAGTGTCGATCGTCCCGCCCATATCGAAGAAGACTGCTTTTAAGCTCATTCAGTGCTCCAACTAACTAAATTAAGTATTACGGAAAACTGTTCCGGGTTTTCCGGGCATGGCCATACTGACCATGCCCGGATTTTGGTGATTATGCGATTTGTTTATTTGCCCAGGTTGAGCAGATAGAAATCACGTGCTTCGATCATGTGATCGTAGGCATACTGTTCATTGATGAGCCAGGTCATGGACTGGATCTCATCAAGGGTCTTTTGACCTTCTGGCACCACATAGGTGCTATCAGGGAAATAGGTACCAAATTTAGCCCATGGTTTTCGGCCTTTTTCACTCGCCTGCCACAGGATCCACAACTTGGCAGCATTGGGGTGAGGGGCTTGGTTGATAATGCCCAGGTAACTCTGGCTTTGAATACCCAGGACAGGTTGAATTCCCCAACACATATCAAATGCGAGATTTCCATCCTGTACATCTGGATAATTGGAATAAGAACCCCAAGCCATAAAGCTCTCTTTCATCCCCGGGGTTGCGTAGGCATAATCGACTTCATCACCACCAGGTTGCGGAATTGGCCCATTCTGAACAAACCGTTTGAGCCACAACCAGCCGGCATCAGGGGTGTCTGCATCCAGGACGGGTTCAGAGCCGTATAGTGCGACGTAAGCAGCTTTTACTTCATCTGGATGGGCGGCAATTGTGATGAGTTTGCTGAGGGTGGAGGCATCATTGAGGGGATCCTCGATAAAGAATTTCCCCTTCCACTCAGGCTGTGTCAGTTCCCAGATATTCTTAACAGGACAGCCATCTGGATTAAGTTCCGTATTGTAAGCAAAGCCGGTTGTACCTAACCTTGCCATCAACAAGGGATGAGTATATTGATCCGCGGTTACGGCGGCTATCTCATCAGGGACGAATCTCCAGACATAACCTTTAGGCATTACATTGCCAACCAGTTCAGCGCCACCACTGCTGGCCCAAACATCTCCGGTGAAAGCGCCGGCTTTTTGCTCTTCAAGGGTTTTTGCAAGGACATCATCACCGCCAAGATCAAAAGCCTGCACTTTGATACCGGGGTATTTTTCCATGAAACCTTCAGCAGCTTTTTCAATCTTTGAAGTGTTGGCGTAGACCAGCACTTCGCCTTCAGCGATGGCGGCAGCTTCGATGGCAGCCCAGTCCTGAGGACCTTCATATTCACCCAGTTGGTTGGCTTTCAGCCATTCCTGTTGAGCGGTGAGTGTTGGTTCAGGGGTGGGGGCTTCAGTAGCTGCGGGAGCTTCAGTGGCGACCGGTACCTGCGTGGGAGCTGCGGTCGGCTTGGCACATGCAGCCAGGAAGCTGATGACCAATACAATTGTTGCAATTCTTAAAATCGTTTTCATTACCTTCCTCCTTGATAGAATGGAAAAACCAATTTGTCTCAATTCATCATTCCTAAAAATTTCTTCCCTCGCTCCTCCTTTTCTCGCGTTCTTGGGTATAAGCTGTCGGTTTTACCCGTTTTTACGCAGTCACCAGATTACCGCTTTCCTTGTTATATATGTTCACCGAATCCTTCTCAAAGGAAAGCCAGATTTTTTGATCCATTTTGATCTTGCTGACGCCGTTCTCTTTTACCGTCAATTCTGTATCGCCCTTGCGCGCAATGATCGTGGTATCGGAACCTGAGGGCAATACTGAATAAGCCATAAACTCGACAGCATTTTTATCTTCGGTAAGAGAAACGCGAATATCTTCAGGGCGTATACCAACGACAACATTGCCGCTCTGCCGATAGGTCTTAACTGGAACATTGAATTTTCCTACGTCCACCAGGTCTTTGCCGGAAACCCATCCGGTGAGAAGGTTCACCTTGGGGTTGCCGATGAAATCTGCTACAAAAAGATTGGCCGGGAAGTGATACACATTATCCGGTGTGTCCATTTGCTGGATGACACCCAGTTTCATCACCGCAATATTGGTGGACATGGTCATGGCCTCCATTTGGTCATGGGTCACATAAACCGTGGTCGCGTCTGACACGTGATGCAGCCGTTTGAGTTCAGTGCGCATGTCCATGCGCAGACGGGCATCCAGGTTGGAAAGCGGCTCATCCATCAGGAACACTTTTGGCCGGTAAGCCAGCATACGCGCCAGGGCAATACGCTGCTGCTGACCGCCGCTCATTTCACGCGGGTAGCGTTTTTCGTAGCCATCCATCTGTACTTCAGCCAGTGATTCCTTCACTCGTTTATCCATTTCACCCTTTGACAGTTTCTGGATTTCGAGGGCAAAGGTGATGTTCTTATACACGGTCATATGCGGCCAGAGTGCGTAGTTCTGGAAGACAAGCCCAAGGTCGCGTTTTCCAGGGGGCAAAGAGATGCCTTTCAAACTTGAATAGATCAACTTTTCGCCAATGAAAATTTCACCTTCATCAGGATCTTCTAGCCCGGAGATGCATCGAAGAAGTGTGGTTTTTCCGCAGCCGGAAGGGCCGAGAAGAGTGAGAAAATTTCCCGGTTCGATAGTTAAGCTCACGTTATTAACTGCAACGACCTCGCCGAACTTTTTTGTTAGGTTTTCTATAGTGATGGGTGTTTGCATTTTTCTCCTTACATTCCTAAACCTTTTTTCAAACTGCCACCGCGGAAGCGGCTGATAATGAAATTGCCAATCAAAACGAGGAAAATGAGGATGAGAATTACAGCATTCGCTTGCTGTTCGTTCCCATTTTCAATATAGCGCATGGTCATGCTGGCGAGCACAGCTGTAGTTGGAGTCACCAAAAGGATGATTAGCGATAACTCTCGCATGGTGGATATGAAGTTAAGCAGGAAACCCGACACAAATCCAGTGCTGGTGAGCGGGAAAATGATGCGCCAGAAGCGCCGCCAGGGGCTGGCACCGGCGATTGTGGCTGCTTCTTCCAACTCCTTGCTCACCTGGAGCATCGCTGAAACGCCTGTTCGCGCTGAAAAGGGTAGGTGTTTGGCTACAGAAACAACCACTAGCAGGGCAAAAGTGCCGTACAATGCAGGAATGGGACCGACTGGTTTTGCAAACATCGAGATATAGACCGCACCGAATGCAATACCAGGAATGACGTAGGGGATAAACGCCATTTGTTCCACAATTTTTGACAACCTCGTACCGCGCCCTTTAACAATGGAGTAGCCCAGGATAACTCCAAAAATCGACGTAAATAGTGCTGTAAGCACAGAAAGGCGGATTGAGTTCCAAGCCCCCATCCAGATCTTGTCATTCAACAATACTCCGGGTTCGCCGTTGTTGATCGAGAGATCCCCCTTACCGATCCAATGTGCCAAGGTAAAGTTATCCGGGCTGTAATTGCCTGTGCGAAACATGAAAGTACTATAAAGCAGTAGGACCAATGGAAGAATGGCGATGATGAATTGAAAAATAACAACCAGGCTGGTTAGGACGCCCTTGAAATTACGCAGTTTGACCTTCTGGGCCATGAAACCGCGACCACCGATAGTTTCAAAACTTTTTCGTGTACCAACAACTTTTTGATTGATCATTATTGTGGTCATTGCAAACAAGATCAGCATAATGGCTAAAACAAACGCGTCGCCATAGTTGCCAATTCCCGTATTGGAGCGCAGCATGGTGGAAAGCGTGTAGTAACGCACCGGCACTCCAAGCACATTAGGACCGCCGAACGTTCCCATGGTTTTTGAAAAAGTCATGATAAATCCCGAAGCGATTGCCGGTATCACCAGGGGGAAGGTGATCTTGCGCATGATGCGGAAGCGCCCGGCACCTGCCAGTTCGCCAGCCTCTTCAAGTGAAGAGTCTATTGAGAGTAATGCTGCGGAAACGAATAGGAAGAAGAAAGTGTAGTAATGCAATCCGCTGCTTACAATGATCGGAATTGGTCCGTAGGCAAGCCACTGGGGGGGTGGTGCTCCGGTGATAAATTCCAGCACCCCTGGGGTACCGCCTGATTGGGCGGTAGTTTTAAACAGGACCTTCCATGCCATAGCAATTGTCCATGAAGGCATGATGTAGGGGATAGTTGCCAGTGAATGAATAAGGTTCGCACCAGGCATATCCGTTCGCACAACCATCCACGCCATTAAACCGCCAATAAGGAGGGCAAATCCGGTTGCACCCAATGAGACCGTAAGTGAGTGTAGCAAAGGCTCATACGTCATCACCTTGGCTATCTTACTGGTGAGCATGCGCAGCCAGTGATACCAGGTGAAATCACCTACAGTTGCATCCTTCATCACGCGGAGGTCGCTTTCAGATACGGTGATCGTGGACATCAACATGCGGTAAAGCGGAATAATCACCATGTAGATCATCACTGCCAGCATTACAAAGGAGAGGATCACGTGCGGCGTGGTGATCCAGCGCCAGAATCTGCGGCCGCGGGCGAACCATTTCTCCTTGTTTGACTGTGAAGCTTTGGTCATTACAGCCATGTAAATCTCCTCTTAGTAAAAAATATCAGCTGAACTTTTGTCCTTATACGATTCCTTATGTACTCTCTCCTTGCCAGATGTGATTTACTCTTCACGAGCGTTAAAGGTTTTAAGTTTGTCGCGCAGCAGATCGAGCCGGTCAAGAACTGGCATAATCTGTGATTGCTCCTGGTTGGCCAGTGAAAGTAAAAGGGCGTTGATGATGGTCATTGGAACCACCAATGAGTGAAATTCAGATACAGGTCCGCGTTCCGCCGCCAAAACAACATCCGCCTTGTCGCCAATTATGGTATCCAGGGTGTCCGTGATCATGATCACCGGGCAATGGATTTCATTGGCATACTCCAACACCAGGCGGAGGCTGGGGTTTATCGAGAAAAAGCAAAACACAATAAGAAGATCGTTTGGGCCTAGTGTGAGCAGGGGCTCAAGCAATTCCCGCCCGGAACTTCGCAGTGAAAAAACATCTTTCCCGAAACGTTTGAGGCGTATCTCAAGCAAATCCACCAGCGAGACCGAAGGCCCGGTACCGAAAACAAAGTATCGCTGACGACCACCCATCAGTTCAACCGCCCGCTCCATCTGCTCACGGTTGACGGTTTCCAGCGCCTGGCCGAGGTAGTCAATCTCAGAGGCGGTGAGTCGCTCAAAGATGTCAGAAGATGACCGCATATCATCGAGACGTGATTTGATACGAGAAGAATGGGTAACGCGCAGGCGCAAGGAGGTTTGAATGCTCGAACGTAAAGCTGGGTAGGAGTCAAAACCAAGGCTGCGGGCAAAACGCACGACAGTGGCTTCGCTAATATCAAGATGGTTTGCAATTTCACTGGCAGCCAGGAAGGCGGCTTCGTTGAGGTTTTTACGCAGGAAATTGGCAATGCGTTTTTCGCTCTTGGTAAGTTGATTAAACCGATCCGTTACAAGTTGACTGAAGTCTATAGTGGTCTTGCCGTTATCGTTGGTCATAATCTCCTTCCTGTTTATGCCCCGTACTTGGCGATGCGATGAGCGTTTGCCAGGGCGATAGGCATCACGTTTTTGGCGAGCAGGATTCCCAGGCTGCCGTGCTGGCAGGCGCGCTCGCCGAACTCATTAATCCCATCAGGCCGTGCGTACGCTGAATATAAAAGGGTAGGTACCGGGTGCCAAGAATGGAATTTGAGCACCGCGGGCGAAGAATGATCCCCGCTGATGATCAACACATCCGGGTTTAGCGCTAGGATTCGTGGCAGCAGGGCATCGACTTCTTCAATCACACGTACTTTACGGTCGAAATCGCCATCTTCCCCGGCGGTATCTGTTTGTTTGATATGGATGTAGAAAAAGTCGTAGTCGTTCCAGTAATGCTCAAGTGAGGTAAACTCATCGGCAATGGAAGTGCCAATCACCGGCAGGATCTGCATCCCTGCCAGGCGGGCGACGCCTTTATACATGCCATTGATCGCAATAGCTGCAGGGTTCAGCTTGAAGATGTCCTGGTACTTTGGCAGCACAGGCAGTTTGTCAAACCCCCGCAACAATATGCCGTTTGCTGGAGATTCTTCTTCCAGTGCAGCGTGGGCTTTTTTGACAAATTCATTCACAATCGCTGCTGTCTTTTCTGAAGGCAGATCTTTTCCTGCTGATTGGAGTGGTGCAACGCCGGTTTTCAGGGGGTCTGTCTCTGTCACATTCGAACCCAGCCCATCTCCGCGCAGGATTAATGCAAAACGGTGTTCTTTGACAGGTTCGACGAAAATCTGTGCGCCTTCTACTGTAATTGAATTTAGGATCCTGGCCACTTTCATGGCAATGGGGGTAGGCAGTCTGCCGGCACGGCGGTCACTGATGGTGCCGTCTGGGTTCATCGTGCAGAAATTCCCGCGCGCGGCGATGTCATCAGGGCGCAGATCAAAATCAATTCCGAGGGCTTCGAGTGCTCCGCGGCCTATTTCATGGACGATCGGGTCGTAGCCAAAGATTCCCAGGTGACCGGGGCCGCTTCCGGGGGTAATGCCGGGAGCAACCGGGATTGTCAACCCGAGTGATGATCTTTTCGCCAGCGCGTCCATATTGGGTCGTTTGGCTGATTCCAACTCAGTCAGACCGTCCGGGGTGCGCGGCAAACCGCCCAACCCGTCCAGGATCAGCATCACGATCTTGGTGGTGTTGGGTTCGGTCATGCGATCCAGGAACTCGAATTCGCTCATAATTTAATCTACTCGGCTCAATCTACCAGTTCCATCCACAAAAGCGTTGTATGCTTTTTCAGTCTTGTGATAATTGCCATCGCGGTCAAGTGCGATGCCGCGTCCGATACCGGTAACGATCTCACCGATACCAATCTCGCTTACCTTCTCGTCGAGCATTTCAAGCAGCATGGGGGCGCTGCCCGGCTCGGTGCTGCGGCCATCGAAGATCATGTGCAGGCAGACTTTTTCCAATCCGGCATCTTTCGCCACCCTAAGGATCGCCAGTGGATAATCGATCGAGCCATGTGAGCTTTTTAGCGTCAGCAGACCGATCAAATGCAAGGCGGTGTGATTCTTTTTGACATGGTCGATCACCTTAAGGAGGACCGGATTGGTGAAGAAGGAACCGTCTTTCATTGCCATGTCCAGGCGCACATCATCCTGCAGTACCACACGTCCGGCACCGATATTCATATGACCAGCTTCCGAGTTGCCAGCTTTGCCGGCTTTCAAACCGACAGCATCTCCGCTTGCTTCCAAAGTGCACACTCCTTCGGTGGCAAGCAGGTGATCCCATACCGGAGTGGGAGCCAGGAAGATCGGGTTGCTCTCGTCGTTCTTACCGATTCCCCACCCGTCCAGGATGACCAGCAGTGCCTTGCGGTTTGCTCCAAAATCGTGAGCTGTCGCAAGGCTCTTGCCGGTCATCAGAGAGGAGGAAGAAAGTGCCAGAATTTGGAGGAGGGTGGGTGCGATGTCAGCCAGTTTGCCATCCTCGAGCGAAATGTGTTCATCTGTGTTGGGGTCGATCACGATGCAATTCACGGGGTTGGAAGTGTGCGCCACGTGGGGAGTGCCGTCTTCGCTGAAAAGTTCCTCCAGGTTGCCGTGATCCGCGGTAATGATGGTCACATAGCCCGCCTCACGGGCAGCCCGTACTACTTTGCCCAGATGAGTATCAACAACCTCTGCGCATTTGATCTTGGCTTCGCGGTTGGCGGTGTGCCCGATGACATCTCCATTGGCAAAATTGGTGACCACCAGATCGTAGCCTATTCGCAGCGATTGCATAACCTGCCCGGCAACTTCGGGGAGCTTGAGTTCGGGCACCTGGTCGAATGGGATTCCCCTTGGGGAGGGGATTCGGATTCCTTCTTCGCCGGGATAGGCAGGGTTGCCGCCGTTGAAAAAGAAAGTCACATGGGCGAACTTTTCGGATTCGGAAATTCGTATTTGCTTGAGCCCGGCTTTGCTGATGACTTCGCCAAGGGTTTCTTCGACGCGGGCAGGGGCAAATGCGACCGGGAGGTCCTTGAATTTATCATGATAAAGGGTGAGGATTACGAACGGAAGATCCTTGAAAGCCTTCTGCGGGAATTGATTGAGGTGTGGATCAGTGAAAGCTTCGGTAAGTTGGATCTCACGCTCACCCCGCCGGCAGCAGAAAATAATAGAGTCGCCATCTTGGATACGCCCAAGCGGGGTCCCACCTGCATCCGCGAGAATCACCGGCTCGAAGGAGTAATCTGTTTGCCCTTCAGCAAGCATCTCGCGCACTGTTTTTGCCAGGACTTTGCCGCTGTGAAGGATCTTACTTGGGCTCATATTTCTCCAGCGGTTATTTCCGCATATTTCTTCGGCTGGAAAATATCCAGTAATTCAGAGAGCTTGTGAATAATGACATCAGGTGTCTGTTCAGGGGTAGGCACAAGGTCTATCTCTTCCGTGTCGGGCATGATGATGATCATACCGAACCCGCTGTTGCGCGTGCCCTCCACATCACGAGCGAAGTTATCGCCCACATAAGCACAGCGTTCCACCGGCACCTCAGCGCGTTTTGCGGCTTCGAGGTATACCGCCGGATCGGGTTTGCGCTTGCCAAAAACAGAAGAAAGCACCACTGATTTGAAATACTTGGTAATTCCTTCCGCTTCCATCCATTCCGGGATTTCGCGCTCGGTAATGACGTTACTGATGAGACCCATCACGTACCCGCGTTCGTAAAGGGCGATCACGGTTTCAATACCGCCTTCAGCCACGACACGCCTCCCCATGGATTGCCTGAACTGGTAGGTGAGGGGGGCTGAAAGCGCGGCAATTTTCTCGGTCGGGAAGTCAGGCAGCAGCCATTTGGTCCACAGCTCTTTTTCTGAGGCTTCCACCATTTGCCCAAATGCCCATTTGCGATAGGATTTGTATCGCTTATCCAATTCAGCCACAAATTCGTCGGGATCCTGGCTGGTGCCCGCCAGGCGCGCTATTTCTTTGCGTGCAGCAGCACGGTGAGGTTCATCCTTTAAAAGGATGCGCAGTGTATTCCCAACATCAAGAAAAATCGCGTCGATTTCGGCAGGGTTGGGCATCTATTTCCTCGGCGGGAAGATATCCAGCAGTTCGCGGCAGGAGCGCACGGTGTAATCCGGCTTGACGGCAACGTCTGCTGCCGGCTCTTTTGCGATCGTCGCGGGTTCTTCGAATAGGATCATCATGCCATATCCGGCGGCTCGCGTACCTTCAACGTCGCGGATCGGGTTGTCGCCCAGGTAGGCGCATTTCCCCGGTTCCACACCCATCAAGCGCGAAGCCAACCAGTAGATTTCGGGGTTGGGCTTGCGCAGCCCAACCTTAGAGGAGAGAACAACGACCTTAAAGTAATCTTTAACACCATCGGATTCCATCCAGTCGGGAATCTCTGTTTCGGTGATCGTGTTGGCGATGATCCCCAGTTTGTAGCCCCGGCGGTCCAATTCAATGACGGTTTCCTTGGCATCATCGCGGGGAACACGGCGTCCATCATGGTCGCGCCACAGGCGGGTGAGTTTGCCTGCCAGTGGACCAATCTTTTCGGAGGGGTAGTGTGGCAGTAGCCATTTAGTCCACAGTTCTTTTTCCGAGGCTTCCAAAAGTGATTCTTTGGATTGTTTGCGGTAAGCCTTCCAGTTTTTTTCCAGGGTGGCAAAGAAGTTCTCTGGAGATTCTTTGGCTTCCACCAGGGTCATCAGATCGTTCTTTGCCTGGGCCATGAAATCCGGGTCTTCAATGACGATTCTTAGGGTGTTGCCTACATCGAGGAAAATGGCTTCAATATCAGGGTTCATGGCACGGTTCCTTTGTTAGTGATGTGAGTGGAAAACGCCCGCACTGAGCGGACGGCCTTGCTTAACTCGATGAATTCAATTGATTACTTCATGAAATTGTTCTTACAATTGAAGATAATACAACATTTAAAAATAAAATGCAAGTTAACTTGCAAAAATGGTTGACTTTGCTTCTGGAAATTGCTATAATATCTATGCACACGTGTGCGAAAAGGGATTTATGGCAGTCACGATCAAGGATATTGCAAAAAAAGCCGGGGTTTCTCATGCCACTGTTTCACGGGCGCTCAATGGCAATTCAGCCATTCCCGAGAGCACGGCGGCGGGCATCCGGGATTTGGCGCAAGCCATGGGATATTCTCCCAGCGCAGCCGCCCGGGGGCTGAAGACCAACCGATCGCACGTAATCGGCGTTATCGTAAGTCATATCGACAATCCCTACTTTGGAGAGATCGTCCAGGGCATCGAAGACACACTCCAGGGAACAGGTTACAGCCTGTTTTTTGCATCTTCTCATATGAATCTCGAGAACGAGAAAAATATCGTCCACGCTTTCGCTGCGCACAGGGTTGAAGGGGTGATCATTTGTTCAGTGACGGTGGGCAGCCAACAAGCTGATGCGCTGCGTCAGAATGGCATGCCCATCGTGGTGATCAACAACCAGTCCCCGGAACGATTCAGCTGCTCCATCGCCCATGATGACCTGGATGGTGCCCGCCAGGTGACCCGACATCTGCTCTCCCTGGGGCATAAACGCATTGCTTACCTGGGCAACGAATCCGCCGAGCGGATTAACAAAGAACGATTGGCTGGTTTTCGATTTGAACTTAAGGAAGCAGGGATTAAAGCCGATCCAACTTTGATATTGGATTGCGGCGGCAGTGAAATTGAGAATGGTGTGGCGGGAATGCAAAAACTTTTAGAATGCCATCCTCTGCCGACCGCTGTTTTCTGCTTCAACGATCTGATGGCGATTGGTGCGTTGAGTGTGATGACAGAAGCCGGTATCAATGTGCCGGGACAAATGTCGTTGGCAGGCTTCGATAACATTGAATATTCAAAGTACACCCAGCCGCCGCTCACAACCTTCGACCAGCCGAAACGGGCGATTGGTGCTGAAGCCGCCAGCCTGCTAATGGATCGTATTCAACTGGCGCGGAATAACGAGCATCCCAAGCCGATCACGCGCAACATGCGCGGAAATTTACTCATACGCAATTCCACTGCCCCGTTAGAAAGCAAGGAGGAAAGATGAAACGTTCTTTACTGGTCTCTCCGACCCCGGAGAAAAAAGAATACATCAAGGTGACGCCGGAAACAGCGCATTGGGAACATCTGCATTTCTCTGCTGTCCGCCTTGAGCCGGGGCAGGAGTGGGAGTTCGATACCGCTGGTTTTGAGTTGGCACTAGTCGTGCTGGGCGGTACCTGCGACGTTACTTCCAACGCAGGTACCTGGCGCGCTCTTGGCTCAAGGGCGGATGTGTTTTCGGGGCTGCCCACCGCCTTGTATCTTTCCCGTTATACCCGTCTGACCGTCACTGCTGGCAATGAGGGAGTCGACTTCGCTGCGGGTTGGGCAGCTGCCACCCAGGATTTTCCTCCGCGCCTTGTTCGCCCGGAAGACATCGAAATCGAACTGCGCGGCGGCGACAACGTTTCGCGGCAGATCAATAAGATGTTGCCCCCGGGGTTCCCCTGCCAGCGCCTGGCAGTAGTTGAGGTGTACACCCCCGGTGGCAACTGGTCTTCCTACCCGCCGCATAAACATGATCAGCGCAGGGTCGCGGCTGACGGCACCCTCCTGGAAGCAGACCTCGAAGAAATCTATTTCTACAAGATTGCCATGCCCGAAACAGGGTTCGCCTATCAGCGCATCTATAACGATAGCCGCAGCATTGATCAGTTGATGCTGGTAAGAAATGATCACCTTGTGCTTTCACCTGAAGGCTACCACCCGGTTGTGGCTGCCCCCGGGTTCGATTGTTACTACCTTAACTTCCTGGCTGGTTCCGACCAATCGTTGGCCAGCACTGATGACCCGCGTTACTCATGGGTCAAAGACACCTGGAAGGGTCTGGATCCGCGTGTCCCCCTGGTCACGCTTGAAATGAACAAAAAGTATCTCAAGAGGAGCCTGAAATGACCGAGTATAAAAGCAAGCTGCATCAAACGGTGAGCACCACCAAAACCGATTACTGGAATGATTCCTGTTCGATCGAGGAATTGACCTATGCCATCGACAATGGAGCCGTTGGCGCAACCACCAACCCTACTATAGTTGTAAACGTGCTCAAGAAAGAAATGCACTTGTGGAACGACCGTATTCACCAGTTGATCGATGAAAACCCCACCTGGGCGGAATCAGATGTCACCTGGAAATTGATCGAAGAAATGGCTGTCCGCGGCGCGAATTTACTCAAACCTTCATTTGACCGCACCAGGGGGAAGAAAGGCCGCCTGTCCATCCAGACCAACCCGACCTTTTACCGCAACCCGAAGGCGATCGCTGACCACGCCATTCATTTCAACACGCTTGCTCCGAATATGCAGGTAAAAGCCCCCGTCACCAGCGCTGGCATTGCCGCTATTGAGGAAGCCACTTTCAACGGGGTTTCAATCAACGCCACGGTCAGTTTCACCGTCCCGCAGGCGCTGGCGGTTGGCGATGCCATTGAACGCGGCCTCAAGCGCCGCGAGGCTGCCGGACTGCCGGTAGACACCATGTCGCCTGTGTGCACCATCATGGTTGGACGCACGGATGACTGGATGAAAGCGGTGACCAAACGCGACGGTATCTCCGTTGACCCGGCGATTCTCGACTGGGCAGGCATTGCCTGCGTCAAGCGCGCCTACCCCATCTACCAGGAGCGCGGATACCGAACACGCCTGCTGGCAGCAGCTTACCGCCATTTGGGGCACTGGTCAGAGTTCATTGGCGGCGATATCGTGCTCACCATCCCCTACGAGTGGCAGTTGAAGATCAACGCCAGTGATATCGAAGTAGTGGAACGCATGCAAAACCCGGTTGACCCTGCGATACTCAACGAAATGCTCACGAAGATCCCCGACTTCCGCAAAGCCTACGAGCCGAACGGCATGACCATCAAAGATTTCGACACCTATGGTGCTACAGTGCGTACCCTGCGCGGATTTGTCGGCTCATACCATGAAGTACAAGGTGTGATCCGTGAGTTCATGCTGCCCAACCCTGATGTGAAGTAACTGGAGGCACAAATGACGACCATCCGATTGACCATGGCGCAAGCCCTCATCCGCTTTTTAAAAAACCAGTACATTGAAGAGGATGGTGAAAAACAGCAATTCTTCGCCGGCGTGCTGGGAATTTTCGGTCACGGCAACGTGGCTGGCATCGGCCAGGCGCTGCAGGAAAACCCCGATTTCCGCTACATCATGGTACGCAACGAGCAGGCCGCGGTTCACATTGCCAGCGGCTACACCAAGGCTCTCAACCGCCGACGCGCTTTTGCCTGCACTTCTTCCATCGGTCCGGGCGCAACCAACATGGTTACCGGTGCCGCTCTTGCCACCATCAACCGCTTACCGGTACTCCTGCTGCCCGGGGATAGCTTCGCCCGCCGCAACGTGGCTCCTGTCCTGCAGCAACTCGAATCCCCCAACTCGCAGGACATCAGTGTCAACGATTGTTTCAAGCCGGTTTCGCGTTACTGGGACCGCATCAACCGTCCCGATCAGGTACTGCTGTCGCTCCCTGAAGCCATGCGTGTGCTCACCTCCCCGGTGGATACCGGTGCGGTCACCCTTGCGCTCCCGCAGGATGTGCAGGCAGAAGCCTACGATTACCCCGAGGAATTCTTCAAGCCGCGGGTCTGGAAGATTGCCCGCCCGCTGGCAGACCGCGCGCGACTGCGGGAAGCGGTTGATCTTATTCTCTCCGCCAAAAAGCCGCTCATTGTCGCTGGTGGCGGGGTGATGTTCAGCAGCGCCGCTGCTGCCCTGGATAAATTCTGCCGCGCCACCGGCATCCCTGTTGGCGAAACCCAGGCCGGAAAAGGCTCGCTGCCATACAACCATCCCCGCAACCTGGGAGCCCTGGGAGCCACCGGCACACTGGCAGCCAACCGCATTGCCCGCGAAGCTGATTTGGTCATCGGCATTGGTACTCGCTATTCTGATTTCACCACGGCTTCCAAAACCGCCTTCCAGAATCCGGAAGTCCGCTTTGTTAACATCAACCTGTTCGAGATGGATGCCTTCAAGCATTTTGGCATTCCCCTCACCGCTGACGCCCGCGAGACACTGGTGGAACTCACCAAGTTCCTCAAGGGATACCGCGTTTCAGAAGAGTATTCCAGGGAAGTTGAGCAACTCAAAGCAGAATGGGAAGCCGAGACCGACCGCCTATTCAACCTCGATCATCATCCCGTCCCTGCGCAGAGTGAGGTTATTGGTGCCATCTGGCAGGCAGCCAGGCCCAAGGATATCCTCCTTTCGGCAGCGGGCAGCCAGCCCGGTGACCTGCATAAGCTCTGGCGCACCCACACCCCCGGCTCGTACCACATGGAGTATGGTTATTCCTGCATGGCGTA
>Ga0172371_10005867_pt1 | contig 18087 bp, 16 predicted proteins | sample Lak12m_FD_114543 | JGI IMG/M metagenome (GOLD analysis project Ga0172371, IMG submission 114543) | Freshwater microbial communities from Kabuno Bay, South-Kivu, Congo - kab_022012_12m | ecosystem: Environmental > Aquatic > Freshwater > Lake | place: Democratic Republic of the Congo: South-Kivu...
TAAAAGCTGCAGCAATGGAAGTATCATCTCATTCCATTGATCTTCACAGAGTAGATTATCTTGATTATGATTATTTCGTTTTTACAAATTTAACCCAGGATCACCTGGATTATCATGTGAATATGGAAAACTACTTTGAAGTTAAAAAAAGGCTGTTTTTAAAGGAAAACAGGGAAAAATACGGAGGCAGAGGAGCCATAATTAATATTGATGATATGTATGGGGCAACCCTGGCAAAGGCAACTGATTTGGAATTACTGACATATGCAATAAAAGACAAGGGTGCCAGTCTCTTTGCCAGCGATATCAATAATTCTATTAATGGAATTGACATGCATTTGAATTATCAACGCCGGTTTGGAGGTAATTTTAAATTTAAGATAAGCTCAAAGTTATGCGGATTTTTTAATGTTTATAATATATTAGCTTCGGCAGGTACGGGTTTAATTATGGATTTAAACGTAAAGGATATTCAGGATGGAATAAAAAATATTGTGGGGGTCCCCGGCAGGTTTGAAAAAGTTGATTTGCAAAACACAAGAAATGTTATAGTGGATTATGCTCATACCCCGGATGGCTTGATGAATGTTTTAAAAACAGCCAAATCATTGCTGGAGCCAGAAGGTAAACTTATTTCGGTTTTTGGCTGCGGTGGTAATAGGGATAAGATAAAAAGAAAGATAATGGGTGAAATATCGGCTTCACTGGCTGATTTTACTATAATTACCTCTGATAATCCAAGAACCGAGGAACCAGAGATGATTATGGATATGATAGAAGAAGGATTTAAGGAATTATGTATCCAAAAATATATAAAAATGACCGATAGGAAAGGTGCAATATTTTATGCACTTGATATTGCAGATAAAAAAGATATTGTGGTGATTGCCGGAAAGGGTCACGAAGATTATCAGGAATTTGCAGATTTCAGGATACATTTCAGCGATCAGGAAGTAGTAAAGGATTGGGGTAGATGAAGCTTGGCAATAAAATAAAATTAAAGGAAATTCTGGACTGGTCCGGTTCATCTGTTTATGGCCCAAAGGACAGTAAAGCCTTGCAATATTTTAACCTGACCTCAATATCTACTGATACCAGGACAATAGAAAAGAAGGATTTTTTCATACCTGTTTCAGGGGAAAACTATAATGGCCATGATTTTATAGGCGATGCCATAAAGCGGGGTGCATCAGGTTTTATTTTTGAATCAAGGTTCAGTAATAGGGTTGCTGTCTGGAGAGATAAAATAAAATCTGATATATGGAACAATTTGGTAGTGTTAGAAACTGAAAACAATTTAAACTTCCTGCAGGATATCAGCCATCATTATATCAGGAAATTTAATCTCATTGTGATAGGCATAACTGGCAGTGTGGGAAAAACTACAACAAAAGATTTTATCGTAAGCATATTGAGCAGGGTTTTTAATATAAAATTTACACCTAAAAACTTTAATACTGAAATAGGGATATCAAAATCTATCCTTGAAATTGATGAAAACACTCAATTTTTCATTGCTGAACTCGGGATGAGGGCAAATGGCCAGATCGGAAAGCTTGCAAAGGTCATAAATCTTGACTTAGGGGCCATAACTGCGGTGGGTCCTTCTCATCTTGAATTTTTTAAAAATATGGAGGAAATAGCACTGGCAAAATCAGAAATGGCTGAGTTTATTACTCTGAAAAAGGGTATACTCTTTTTAAATAATGATGACGATTGGACAGATTTTATTGAAAAAAGAATAAAATGCAAAGTATTGAAATTCGGGCGCAACAATAGTCTTGATTTTAATTTTCTTGAAAAAGATATGGATGAATATGGGAAATTTTCTTTTGGCTTTTATAAAAAAGATAAAAAACTTGCTGAAATCAATTTACCTGTATCAGGTTATCATAATCTTTATAATGCCTGCTGTGCCGCGGCAATATGTTCTTTTTTAGAACTTGAGCCAGGAATGATAAAAGAGGGAATTGAAAATGCAGTTTTAGAGAGCAAGAGGATGGAAGTAATTAGAAAAGGGGATAAGATTATCATTAATGATTGTTACAATGCGAGCCCGCTGTCAATGAAAAAAGCGATTGATACACTCAAACTGATAGCTTCCAGAAATGAAAGCAGAAGTGTTGCGATACTGGCTGATATGCTGGAACTTGGAGATGATAGCGATTTGCTGCATTTTGAAATTGGAAAGTACTTAAAGGATAAGGATATAGATCTGGTTATTACTGTCGGTAAGCTTTCAAAAAAGATTTGCTGCGGTTTTTTGCCTAATAAATCATATTATTTTGATGAGATGGGAGGTATTACCGGTAAATTGCAGAATTTTTTAAAGCCTGGCGATGCTATTCTTATCAAGGGGTCAAGGGCAAACAGGCTGGAAAGTCTGCTGGATTTTATTATTTAAATGGTTTATTTTTGTATTTAATTTTTTTATTATAAAGGATAAATTATGAACTGGGTTTTTCTTTCAATAACATTTGGCGGTCTGATTTCTTTGTTTTTTACTCCATTATTTATAAAAATACAAAGAAAAAGAAAAATCGGCCAGAGCATAAGGATTGACGGTCCTAAATCACATTCTGCAAAATCAGGTACGCCTACAATGGGCGGCGTAGTATTTATTGTAGCTGCAATGGCTTCCTATGCCGGAGTATCAATTATCAAATTTTACAGGCACGGTGTATTCAGCTATGAGGGAATCTTTATTGTTTCTGTTTTCCTTATGTGTGGTCTTATCGGTTTTATAGATGATTACATGTCACTTAGAAAGCAGAGATCTCTCGGACTCCGGGGATGGGTCAAGATATTGCTTCTGGTCATAGTATGTATTTATTTCTTTTCGGTTGCAAAATATGTCATACATCTTGATACGACGATCAGCATCCCTCTTACAAGTCTTAAGTTTCAACTTGGAAACTGGTATTATATCATTCCTTCAATTATCATTATTTCCACAACAAATGCGGTAAATTTAACTGACGGTTTAGATGGTCTTGCGGCAGGAACAGCTTCAATAGTTCTGGCGATTTTCACTTTTATCGCATTTTTGGAATGGACAATTTCCAATGTTTCATTTGGAATTGATGTAGCGGTCATATGCGGTTCGGCTATTGCAGCAAGCGTCGCATTTTTATGGTGGAACACGTCCCCTGCAGAAATTTTTATGGGGGATACAGGTTCATTTGGCCTAGGTGGTTTAATAGCTGCCGTTGCTATAATTTTAAAACAGGAAATACTGCTTTTTATAATATGCGGATTATTTGTATTGGAGACTCTCTCGGTAATTATACAGGTTTTATGGTTTAAGATGTTTAAAAAACGTGTATTTAAAATGGCTCCTCTCCACCATCATTTTGAACTTCTTGGATGGGTAGAAATAAAAATTATAATACGATTCTGGATAATCGGTATTCTTTTTTCCGGAGTTGGTTTTTTCATTTATTATTTAAAATTCATAGATTAGAAAATGATCCTGGAAACTAAAAACTATTTAAAGAATAAAAATATACTTGTAGTAGGTTTGGGGAAAAGTGGCATTTCTGTCATAAAAAACCTCGCTTCCTTACCGGTCAGCGTATTTGGAATTGACAATGATTCTTGCATTGATATTGAATCCAATCTTGCAGAAATTAAAAAAACAAAAGGTTTTAAATTGGAAATAAGATTGGATGAAAAGATAAATGAAGATATCGATATTATAAAAGGAGTGGATCTTGTAGTAATCAGTCCCGGCGTTTCAAATGATATTGACATAATTAAGGAAGCCGATAAAAGAAGAATACCTGTATGGAGTGAAATTGAGTTTGCCTGGAAATTAATGTCTGACCAGTCAAAGAAAAAAACAATTGGTATTACCGGAACCAATGGGAAAACTACGGTTGTCACATTAATTGAAAAAATTCTTTTAAAAGCCGGCAGGGAAGCTATCGTATGCGGAAATATCGGGAACCCTTTGATAAATACAATAGACAGGCGATATTCTGAAGATACAATCAGGGTTATTGAAATAAGCAGTTTCCAGCTTGAAAGAATTTATAGTTTCAAACCTCATGTTGCAGTAGTTTTAAATATAACAAATGATCATATGGACAGACATCATACTATGGATAACTACGCAGATATAAAGTTTAAAATATTTTCAAACCTGGACAGATTTGACTGGGGAATTTTCAATATTGATGATATTTTGATCGATAAAAAACTTCAGGAAAAAAAATACCACAGTGATTCCAATTTAAATATTATCAAATATAGTTTTAAAAAACCCCGGCAGCATGCCAGTGATACCAGCGATAATTTTATTCATTATAAAGATAATAATATTTACTATAAGATAAAAGGCAATACGGGAAAGATAGATATTTCAAAAATAAATCTGGTTGGGGAGCATAATATTTTAAATATCATGGCATGTCTGGGTTCTGCCAAGATTTTTGATGTTGATGACGCCAGTATTGAAAAAGCTGTTAAGAATTTTAAAACACTCGAGCACAGGATAGAGTTTATTGAAATTATTAAAAACATCAGGTGTTTTAATGATTCCAAGGCAACAAATCCTGATTCAACCATAAAGGCATTATCAAGTTTTAAAAAAGAAGTGACTCTTATTCTTGGTGGCAAGGATAAAGAAATGGATTTCAATATGCTGCTGCCATATTTAAGTGATACGGTCCTGAATCTGATACTTATAGGAGAGACAAAGAATAAGATTTTAAATTTAATAAAAAAGCAAAAAAAAATAGATTACGACGTTTATCCGTGTGATTGTCTTAAAGAAGCGGTAGATAAAGGTTTTGAAGTTACAAAACCTGGCAATGTTTTTCTGTTGTCTCCGGCATGCGCCAGCTTTGATATGTTTAAAGATTATAAAGACAGAGGTGAAAAATTTAAAAACTTGATTCTTGAGAGGAAGAATAATGGCTGAGGAAGAAAAATTTCAAAGATACAATGTTTTGAAAATAAATATTGAATATTACTTTATCTTTGTTATTGTATTTATTCTTTCAATCATAGGTATAGTAATGGTTTCGAGTGCCTCGATCGCAGTAGGGGAAAGTTATTTTAATGATCCCTACTGGTTTGTGAGGAGACAAATTATATGGTGGGTGGTATCATTTATAGCATTTATAATACTTTCTAAAATTAACTACCGGTTTTATTCAAAAATTTCTATTTTTTTTATTTTAATTTCAATTGGGCTCCTTGCACTTGTTTTAATACCAGCTTTCAGCAATGTGGTGGGAGGGTCCAGAAGGTGGCTGGATTTGTTTTTCTTCAATATTCAACCTTCGGAAATTACAAAAATTGGACTTATAATTTTTGTATGCGACAGCTTAAATAAAAAATACAAGGAGAATAGTGTTTTTAAAAATATTATATGGCCCTCTTTTGTCGTACTGCTTATTGTTACTTTATTAATTTTTCTTGAACCTGATTTTGGAACAGTTGTGATTATATGGGCCATCATATTTTTAATTTTTTTTATTGGCAATGTAAGATACCCGCACATAATCAGTCTTGGATTTATAGGAGTTGCAGTTCTTGTCGTCTATATGTTTATGGAAGATTACAGGCGGGATAGGATATTTGCCTTTTTCAATAAAACCGCCGAGTCTGGAGGGGTTAATTTCCAGGTTAACCAGTCACTTATAGCTCTGGGCTCCGGAAATATTATAGGACTGGGTTTAGGCAACAGTATTCAAAAATATTCCTATCTGCCTGAAGCACATACGGATTTCATATTTGCAATTTTAGGTGAAGAATTTGGCCTGGTAGGCACCATGGTGGTTATAACATTGTTTTTATTGCTGGCTTTTATCGGTATCAGAGTTTGTCTTAAAACAGAAGATTATTTCGGCAGAACTCTTGCGGGAGGTATCACAGGTCTGATTATCGTCCAAACTGTTATGAATATAGCAGTGGTTATCGGACTTGTACCAGTGACTGGATTGACGCTTCCGTTTATCAGTTCCGGTGGTTCATCGCTTCTGGTCAGCATGGCCAGTGCGGGAATTTTACTTAATATTTCAAGACAAAATATGACCTCCACAAATAAAATTGGTATACAGGTGCAGGATAATGGGTAAAGAAGATGAGAGTTCCATGAAAAATATCTTGATATGCGGTGGTGGAACAGCGGGACACATATATCCTGCTGTTGCAATAATGGGATTCATAAAAGAAAAATATCCTCATAGCAGATTGATTTTCGTAGGAACCAAAAGGGGAATGGAAAATAAGTTTATACCCGAGCTTGGTATAGATTTCCGCACCATAAAGGCATCAGGTCTTACAGGCACAAACAATTATTTTAAAAAGGTTTTAAATTATATTAAATTTGTAATTTTTTCGATAGGGGGATTTTTTAGTTCACTTTCACTGTTACTTGATTTCAAACCCGATTTCATAATTGGTATGGGTGGTTATGTTTGCGGGCCTGTACTGATGGCCGCAATTTTTTTAAGAAAGAAATTTGGGCTCCATGAGCAAAATTATATACCTGGCAGATTAAATAAAATATTTTCCAGATTTTCGAAATACATATTTATCAGTTTCGAAGATACTGCTAAATTTTTTAATTCAGGAAGAAGCAAAATTATTTTTTCAGGAAATCCTGTCAGAAAAGAAATAAGGGATTCAATTTATGCCGAGCCAGATTACCGGAATTGGGATTTTCAAAAAGGAAGATTTACTATTGCAGCTTTTGGAGGAAGCTTGGGAGCAGAAAAGATCAATGCTGCAGTATTGGGTCTATATAATTATTTCAAAAACGACAGCAGCATACAAATAGTACTTATATGTGGTAACAGGTATTACGGGGAACTGGAAAGAAAATTAAAAAATATTTGCAAACAAAAAGACAAATTGTTGTTTCGGTTACTTCCTTATGTAAATGAAATGGATAAAGTTTATGCAATTGCAGACCTTATAATTTCAAGAGCAGGTGCCAATACAATTGCTGAACTGGCAATTACGAATATACCTGCAATTTTAATTCCATTCCCGAAAGCTATCGATAATCACCAGTTTTATAATGCGCAGTATCTGGTTAAAAATAAAAAGGCTGTTATGATATTGGACAAAGATTTAGGTCGGGAAAATCTTGCCGTTGAAATTGTTAATTTGCTGGCAGACAATAAAAAAGAATATTCTTTGATTAAGGAAGCAAAATTAAAAATTGTAAACATGGATAGTGCAAGAATAATTACAGAAACAATAATGGAGAAAGACAGTTATGGAAAACATGGACAAGCTGGCGCAATATAAAAAATTTTATCTTATCGGAATCGGAGGGGCAGGGATGAGTGCAATAGCGGTGGTGCTGGATGGAATGGGGTACCACGTATCAGGCTCAGACATAAAAGAATCACGATATACGAATTTGCTAAAAAATAATGGCCTTGTTGTAAATATGGGACATGACAAAAAAAATATCGAAGGTTCGGATGCAGTTATTTTTTCTGCAGCAATTTCCAAAAATAATCCGGAACTTGTGGCCGCGGGTGAAAATAAAATACCCATTTTTAGCCGTGGCGACATACTTGCCTGGATTTTAAACAGCAAAAAGGGTATTGCAGTTACGGGAACACACGGCAAGACCACAACTACTTCAATGATTTCTTTAATATTACGGGGATCGGAACTGGATCCGACAATAATTATAGGGGGAGAATTAAATGAACTGGGTTCCAACGCCCGATTTGGAAATAGTGATTATGTAATTGCAGAGGCATGTGAAAGTGACGGTACTTTTTTAAAATATAAATCATTTGTGGGGGTCGTGACAAACATTGAGGAAGACCATATGGATTACTGGAAAGATTTCGAGTTGTTGAAGAACAGTTTTTATAAATTTATAAATAATATTAAAAAAGGCGGGTTCACCGTAATAAATGGTGATGAAATAAGTTTAAAAGATGTTTTGAAACATACCAAAGAGAAAGTAATAACCTTTGGAACAGGAATTAAGAACAATTTACGGGCAGAAAATATTAAACTTTTAAACTTTGGATCAAGTTACGATTTATTTTTTGAAGATAACGGCAGTTTAAATAAACTGGCAGTAAAGTTGAATGTCCCGGGATACCATAATATAAAAAATAGTCTTGCGGCGCTTTCGGTATGTTTTGGATTGGGACTTGATATGAAAAAAGCAATAAATATTTTGCAGTATTTTACAGGTGTAAAGAGAAGATTTGAAAAAAGAGGGGAAAAATCCGGAGCAGCTATTTTTGATGATTATGCTCATCATCCTACAGAAGTCAGGGCAACACTTGAATCAGCAGCTCTGGAAAAAAAAGAGAGAATTATAACTGTATTTCAACCACACAGGTATACAAGACTTGCAATTTTACATGACAGATTCAGCCAGAGCTTTACTCACGCCGATATTTTGGTAATAACAGATGTCTTCGACTCAAACGAGCAGCCAATACCCGGAGTTACCGGAAAATTGCTGGTTGATAGCTTAATCGAAGAAGGTTTCAATAAAAAAATAGCTTATATTCCCAAATTATCTGATGTAAAAGATTACCTGAACGCGAATATACGAAAAGACGATATTGTTCTAATTATGGGTGCAGGAGACATAACCAGGGTTACGGATGATTTATTAAAAAATTAAACTTATTTAATCAACAAAAAAATGTTTGATAAGAATATAAACAATACTGAAAAAATATCTGAAAAAGATTTCCGGAATAATATAGTTTTAAATTATAGCTTATCGAATCTCACATCCATAGGGACAGGAGGAAAATGTCTTTACTTTTTTAAGGCTGAAAACAGGAAATTTTTACAGAATATTATTACCAAATTAAAGGAAAATTCCATAGAATTTATTGTAATAGGCAGTGGCACCAATATGTTATTTAATGATGGTTTTCTAAACATTGCAGTCTTAAAACTTGGGAAAGAGTTTAATTATATCCAATTTGAAAAAACCGGAAAAATAATCGCAGGTGCCGCTTGTAACCTGCAGAGATTTATTGTTGATTGTGCGAGACACAGTTATGATTTTTCTTTTCTGTCAGGAATTCCGGGGACAGTGGGTGGTGCCGTAATGGGAAACAGCGGGGGGAACGATAATTCCTTAAATGGTTACCTTCAAAAAATAAGGTATCTCGCAGTTGATAAAAATATGATTGAAGATAGAACCATCGGAATCAAAAGTAATTGCGCATACAGATTTTTTAATGTTCCTGATCTCGCAGTATTGACAGACGTTACCCTTACAGGTGAGAAAAAAGACAGAGAATTGATTTTTAATAAGATCAGAGAAAATATAAAAAACAAGAAAGCTAACCAACCGCTTAATTCAAAAAATGCGGGCTGTTTTTTTAAAAATATTAAAGACTACCATTTAAGGACCGGAGAAATGATAGATAAATGCGGTCTTAAAAATTTCTCTTATGGTGGAGCAAGAATATCAAACAAACATGCAAATTTTCTGGAAAATCATTCAAATGCATCATCAAAAGATTTGTTAATTTTATCGAAAATTATAAAATATTTTGTAAAAAACAGTTTTGATAAGGAACTGGAATATGAAATCAGGATGGTAGGATTTTAGATGGAAAGAAACTTGTCGAAAGAATTTAAAAACTTGCAAATAAGGAACAGTAAAAGCAGTGTAAGAATCGGGGTAATCGCAGGCGGAACTTCTACCGAAAGAGAGGTTTCTTTATCTACGGGTAAAGGTATTTACCGGTCTCTTTTAAAATCGGGATACAATACGACCTTTATTGATTTTAAAAATCACCCGGTTGATATATTTAAATCTATCGACATCGCATTTATTGCTCTTCATGGGAAGTACGGTGAGGATGGAACAATACAAGGATTGTTTGAACTTCTTAAAATACCATATACAGGCTCAGGTGTCCTTGCAAGTGCAATCGCAATGGATAAAATTTTTTCGAAAAAAATGTTTCTCAATGAGAATATACTAACCCCGGAATACGAAGAGGCCAGTATTAAAACATTTTTAAACATGGAAAAGACAAAATCCGCTGTCCTTGGCAATATCGGATACCCTGTTATAGTAAAACCAAACATGGGAGGCTCAACCATAGGTGTAACCATAGTTAATAAGGAAGAAGATCTTGAAGAAGCTCTAAGGAACGCATTAATTCACGACCACAAAGTGCTTATAGAAAAATTTATTTCCGGAAAACTTCTGACAGTAAGTATCATTGGAGACGAACCAATGTCTTTGCCAATAATTGAGATAAAACCAAAAAGTGGTTTCTATGATTACCAGGCTAAATATACTGAAGGTTTTACAGATTATATAGTTCCCGCTGAACTTGATACTGATATATCTTTTAAAATTTCTGAAATTGCCAAGAATTGTTTTAAGTCTCTGGATTGCAGCGGTTATGCAAGAATTGATTTCATTATGGGTGATGATAAAAGAATTTATGCGCTGGAGGCAAACACGATTCCAGGCATGACTCCTACGAGCCTTGTTCCAAAAGCTGCTCTTGCATGCGGGATAAATTATGATTTGCTTGTAGAAATAATATTAAATTATGCAAGCCTGAAAATATAAAATATGGAAGTTGCTGAAAAAAAATATAATAAAATCTTAGCTGGCAGAAAAAGAAGAGCAGTTAAAAGGAAGTTTATCGTATTTATAAAGGTTTTTTTTCTTGTTATAATTTTTGGGGGCCTTATATGGGGATTTAATTATTTTTATAACAGCAGTTATTTCAAAATTAGTAGTATAATATTTAAAAATAATGATTACTATACTGAGGATATATTAAAAAAAGAAACGGATATTGCACTAAATACAAATATATTTGAAATAGATAAAAAAGCCATCGAAGAAAAATTATTAAAAAATCTTACCTGGCTTAAAAGTATTAATTTAAAAAAAGTTTTTCCCAATAGTATTATAATTGAAGTTGTTGAAAGAGAACCATTTGTAAGAATTCTTGCTGGTGGTCATTATTATCTGGTTGATGAAGAAGGTATAGTTTTGTTAAAGCTTGAGAATAAAGATCTCGACAATTATAAGGACCTCATCCTTGTTAGAAATGCTCTCAAATATTCACCCGAAATAGGAGAAAAAGTAGCTAAAAAAAATATTTTAAGTTGTGGTGAGATTTATGAAACTTTGGATCTTGAAGTCAAAGAAGAAATAAAAGAAGCTGCAATAGACAATAATTTTTCAGCAGATATATTATTTCTGACAAAAAAGGGCAAGAGTATTATCTTTGGAAATGACGATGATGTAGTTGAAAAAAATTCAATACTGAAAAAGGTCTTAAAGCAATTATCTGAAAGTAATAATTATTATAGTGTCATAGATATAAGAAATATTGACAATATAATAATAAAATGAGAAAAAGAGTTGGAGGTTGGTTTGCCAGCAAAAGAAGAATATATTGCCGCAATTGATATTGGTACGACTAAAGTCAGCACTTTTATAGGACTGATTAAGAAAAACAATTTATTGGAAATAAAAGGTTTTGGAACTTCGGAATGCAAGGGTATAAAAAAAGGTCTGGTAGTAGATATAAATGAGGCCACAAAATCTATTCTTAATTCAATCGGAATTGCTGAAAAAGCCACAAACTTATTCATTGATAATGCATATATCGGTGTTACAGGCAAGCATATCTCTTATACAAACAACTGGACCGAAATCAGTATAAATTCACCTGGTAAAATTGTAAGAAAATCAGATGTAGACAAGCTTATATCAATTGCTAACAGAGTTAATCAACCGATCGATAATACCATAATCCATACTCTTATAAAACAATTTTCAGTTGATGATGAAAAGGACATAATGGATCCAATCGGCCTGTCAACTGATAAATTGGCAGTAGAGTTACTTGTTATATATGGTGCCTCTTCATTGATAAAAAATGTTATAAACAGTGTTAAAGGGGCCAATATTGAAATAGAAGATATCATACTCGAAGCTCTTGCTTCCAGCGAAGCGGTACTGACACCTGAAGAGAAGGAAAGCGGCGCAATAATGCTTGATCTTGGCGGCGGGACAACTGATGTAGCTGTTTATAAAAATAGAAAAATGGTATTCACATACTGTCTGCCGGTTGGCGGGGATCTTATAACCAATGATATATCGATAGGGTTAAATATTCCGTTTACCAAAGCAGAAGAGATAAAGAAGAAATTTTCGAATGTAGATTATAATTTCTATGAAACTCTAAGCCGGATAAATATGGGTGATATAAAGCTTGATAGAAATAAGACGACATTAAATATAAGGCTTTACAGTATTGTAAATGCAAGAGTCAAGGAAATGCTTACTCTTATTAAGGAAAAACTTGAAGCCTATGGTTTTAATCATTCAATTCCCTGCGGGGTAATCCTGACCGGTGGTACCGCACAGCTGAAGGGCATAGCCGGTCTTGCCAGTTCTATTTTTGATATGCCCGTCAGGATTGGAACTCCGATAGAGATAGAGGGATTATCAGAAGCAATAAGTAATCCTATGTATTCAACAGCTATTGGTCTTTTGAAATATGCTTACCAGATAAGGAATTTTATGGATCTGGGACAGATTGATGATAAGAGACAGAGAAATAAAGGGATAATCTCTAGATTCAGAGAATTTATATCGAAAATGCTGAAGAATGAAAAGATAGATTAGGAGGTTTGATTTGAAAGACGAGTTTGGAAAAAGTTATTATGCAGTTATCAGCGTTATTGGTGTAGGTGGCGGAGGCAGTAATGCTGTTAACAGGATGATGGAAGATAATATTACCGGGTGTGAGTTTGTTGCAGTAAATACTGATGCACAAGCTTTAATGATGTCCAATGCAGATAAAAAAATTCTTGTTGGTGAATCCGGGCTTGGAGCCGGATCAAATCCTGAAACCGGAAGAATGGCCGCAGAGAAATCGATTGATGTCATTAAAGAAATCGTAAAGGATTCGGATATGGTTTTTATTACCTGTGGTGAAGGTGGTGGTACCGGTACTGGAGCTGCCCCTATTATTGCTACTGTGGCAAAAGAAAACGGATGTCTTACTGTCGCAGTAGTTACAAAACCGTTTACTTTCGAAGGGCGCAAGAGAATGCTTCAAGCAGAAGAAGGAATTAAAAATCTTAAAGGTAAAGTAGATACACTGATTGTCATTCCAAATGACAAGCTTCTTGAAATTGCTGATGAAAATATGACATTGCTTAATGCTTTCAGGCTCGCTGATAATGTTTTAAAAGCAGGAGTAAGAGGAGTTACTGATTTAATTACGCTTCCGGGTCTTATAAACTTGGATTTTGCAGACATTAAGTCGATAATTAAAGATGCTGGTACCGCTATATTGGGTGATGGGGTTGCATCAGGCGACAGCAGGGCCATAAAAGCTGCTCAACTTGCAATTAAAAATCCGCTTATTGAAAACTCGATAGACGGGGCCCAGGGGATCTTATTGAATATTTCGGGGGGTCCGGACCTTAAGCTTTTTGAAGTCAATGAAGCTGCGGAAGTTATAAGAAATGCGGCCAGTCCGGATTCAAACATTATATTTGGAGCGGTAATAGATGATAGCATGAATGATAAGATTAAGGTCACGATAATTGCTACCGGATTTAAAGAGAGATCTTTTGAAAGACAGATACTAAACGAAGAAATTGCTATCAAGAAGGAACCCGTAAAAAAATCTGAACCTGCAGAAACTTCAAAAAGTATATTTTCCGAACCTGAAAAAAGCCAAACCCGTACGGGTAAATTGCTTCCCGAAGACTTTAAATCAATAGACGAAGATGATTATCTGGATATTCCAACCTTCTTAAGAAAAAATAAAGAAGGATAATTATAAGTAATTACAGATATTAAAAAAATGATTACTGACTTAAAAAAAGATACATATATAAGAAATATTGAAAAATTGAAAACTGATATTGATCAGGTTTGTAAGCTTTCAGGCAGAAACAGTAATGATATTTTAATAGTAGCTGCTTCCAAATATGCAAGTGCAGAACAATTAAAACAAGTACTTGAATATGGTGTAATCAATTTCGGTGAAAACAGGGCCGAGGAACTTTTAAAAAAATACGATGTTATAGGTGATAACGCAATATGGCACTTTATCGGACATCTGCAGAGCAGAAAAGTAAAGCTGGTCGTTCCGCTTGTGGAGTACATTCATTCAATTGATAGTTTAAGTACCCTTGAAAAGATAAATGAAGAGGCAAATAAAAACAATAAAATCCAAAAAGTACTGATTGAAATAAATATTTCAGGAGAAGACTGTAAATTTGGAATTTATCCTGAAAATCTGGAAAATTTTATAACGGGTGCGAAAGATTTCAGAAATATAAAAATAGCGGGACTTATGACCATGGCACCTTTGACCGATGATTTTGATCTTATAAGAATAATATTTGCAAGATTGAGAATTTTAATGGAAACTTTTAATGAAAGGTTTAAGTCTTTAAATATGAAAGAGCTTTCTATGGGCATGAGCAATGATTTTAAAATCGCAATAGAAGAAGGTGCCACCATGATAAGGGTTGGTTCTTCTATTTTTATATAAATATAGAATTTAAAATATTAAAAATGTAGCAATATTTGAAGTAAGATATGTAACAAAGGAGGTAAAATGAGTAGATTTTTCAAAAGAACCTTATCGTTTTTAGGTTTGGCAGAAGAAGATAACGGGGAAAATGGTGGCAATGATTACAGTCAAAAAGACATACATCTTGCAAATGATGATTATGATGATTACCAGGATGAAATCAGAGAAAAAGAAAGTCCAAGAGCAGGATCAGGTTTTTATAAAGATGACTCCTCAAGGAGGAATTTGGGAAGTTTGAGAACTTCAAGAAAGCTGCTCTCACTGGAGAACATTAAAGAGAGCAAGAAGTCTAAAGTTGCGATTGCAGAACCACACGAATTCGAAGAGGTACAAATGATTGGTGATGATTTTAAAGAAAATATACCTGTAATAATTAATCTTCAAAATACGAACCAGGATCTTTCGAAGAGAATAATTGATTTCTGCAGTGGTCTGACTTATGCACTTGGCGGCAGCATAAAGAAAGTTGCCGATAGAGTGTTCTTGATAACTCCCCAAAATACGCTTGTTACTTCTAAAGAAAAGGAGATATTAAGAGAAAAAGGTCTTTATAACCAGTTATAATATGATAGCGGAGGGTTTTTATTAGGTCAAAAAAAGGAAAATTATAGGAACCGGAGGCAGTTATATTTGAAAGTGTCTAAATATAAATTGGGAATAATAGGCTGTGGAAATATGGGTGAGGCCATATTAAAGGGTATTCTTGATTCTAAATTTTTAAGATCAGTTGAAATATTCGCTTTTGAAATAAATAAGGAAAGAAAAGAATACATAAGTGGAAAATATCATATATCCTTTGCAGACAGCCTCCCGCCTCTTGTAGAGAATTGCCGGTATATTTTAATCTCAGTAAAACCACAAAGCATAAGCAGCTTGCTTGACAAATTGAAAACCTGTTTTGATTATAAACAAAATGTCATTATAAGTATTGCTGCAGGAGTTTCAACAAATTATATTACAGATAGATTGAAATCTGATGCAGCTGTCATTAGAATCATGCCAAATACTCCGGCTATGGTTAAAAAAGGTATGACGGCAATAAGTAAAGGTCTCTATGCAACTGCTGAAGATGTTGAATTTGCTAAAAAACTTGTGGGCAGCTTGGGAAACTTCATCGTAATAGATGAGAAATTTCAGGACACGGTCACAGCAGTTAGCGGAAGCGGACCGGCTTACTTTTTCCTCTTCTGCAAATACTTAATTGAGGCTGCACTAAAAAATGGTTTAAATCAAACAACTTCAGAGATGCTCGTGATCAATACCATGATTGGTGCAGGTGAAATGATGCAAAAATTTGGAATGAGTGCCGACCATTTGATAAAGATGGTCGCCTCTCCGGGCGGAACAACAGAGAGAGCCTTGGACAAATTTATTGAGAATGGTCTGGAAAAGATTGTTCTGGAATCAGTCGAAAGTGCCATAAAAAGGTCAAAAGAACTTCAGGATATTTTGAAAAAGGAAAATGGCTGATATTGCAATTTAATTATTATTAATATTTTTTATTTTATTAATACAGGAGGGAAAATGGACAAAAATGCTGAATTTATAAGAAAAAAAGAATTTCATATAGTTTTTAAAGGATATAAACCGGAAGAGGTTGATAAATTTTTAGATATCGTTTCTGTTGAGTTTGACAGATTGGTAAGAAAAAACAAAGAGTTGCAGGAAAATCTTGATAAGATTAAATTTGAAAGTAATGAGGAAGAAACAGATATTAAAAAGATAATTCAAGATGCTTTAGTATCTGCTCATAAAGTTGCTGAAGAAATTAAAGCTCAGGCTAAAAAAGAAGCTGAAGAAATTATTGAAAGACGAAAATCAGAAGAAGAAAGGTCGTTAAGTGATGTCCAGGTTAAAAAACTTCAGCTTGAGGAAAGCATGATAGTTCTTCAAGGCAAATACGAGGAGTTTAAAGGTAAGATAAGGAAAATGATTGATGATGTCAACCGGTTTGTAGAAAAGGCTGAGACAGAAGATCTTCAAATAGGTGTATCGGAGGTCGAAGAAAACCATTCAATGAAGGAAGATGTTTTTCAGGAGGAGACTCCGGCCTCTTCTATTTTAAAAACTTTACCTGCTGAAACTGCTGAGAGTAAAACAAATAAAGTATCATATTTTGAAGGTTTTTCATTTGACAGGGAAAGCGAGAAAGAAAAATCTTCAGAAAAAAAAGATACTAAAAACGAAATGGCCCCGTCAAAGGAAGCGGAAGACAAAAACTCTGCAGGAGAAGAAAAAGAACCGGCGGAAACTAAAAATACAGATACAGAAAACCAACAGGACCCAGGTCTAAAAAGGCAGAGGAAAAAAATAGATATTGCCAATCCTGATATAATTGAAAATTTCTTCAGGACAGATGAAGACAAAAATTATTAAATTAATTGTCAAGCCGAATTCGGCAAAAAATTTTATAGAAGGCATCTGTCTGGACAGGGTAAAAATAAGAATAACCGGTCCGCCGGAAAAGGGTAAGGCTAATAAGGAACTTATAAAATTTATTTCAAAAAAACTTGAGATTCCAAAAAAAAATATAAAAATCATATCAGGTGAAAAATCTCAGTTAAAAATTCTTGAAATAACAGATTCATGTGGCGATGATTTAATTTCAAAATTACTTAATGAAAACAATACTTCTTGCAACAGAAAATAAGAATTTAATTGATAATGTAAATAGTATTAATGCCGGTAAATATTCTATCTTTTGTCTGAACGATCTTAAGCTTTTACGGCACTATATTGAAGAATTTATGCCATCTTACCTGATAATCTCATCTGAACTGGAAGATTTTAAGAATGCTGTTGATTATACCAATAATAATACGAATTGTGAGGTAATAATCACAGGGTCCGGAAGAAATAATACTGTAAGAGGTAATCTATTTATTAATGATTTCAATAAAATCGAAGATTTAAATAAGGTCCTCAGGATAATAGATAACATGGAAAACGAATTAAAAATAAATGATCCCGGGGAGATTAAGTTCATTAATCAGCAGGTCATTTCTTTTTTTTCGGTGCAGGGTGGGTCAGGGAAGACCAGTCTGGCTTTTAATTTTGCCTGGTATTTAAAAAATCTTAAAAACATAAAAATTCTGCTGATTGACTTAAACTTTGCGCAGGGCCCTTCAGATTTAACCTCATGCCTTAATTTGCCCGCAGTTCCCAATTTAAGTTTATTCATAGAAAAAATCAGTCAAGGTTACGAAGCCCTGGAAGAATCAATTGTAAAGTTGGGAAATTTAAATATCGATATACTCCAACCTCCTTTGGCTATACACCAGAGTGATAAATTTAACATAGAAATGCTGGACTGTCTTATCTATCTTGGAAGGAACAATTATAATTTTATTATTGTCGACATACCTTTCAGATTTGATAATATTTATATCGAAATGTTAAATTTATCGACTGTTTCTTTGTTGGTGCTGAATCCGGATTCCGGAAATATAATCAGGGCCAATGAGTTTAATAGACTGCTTCCACAATATCAGAAAAAAGGAATAATTGTAAACAATGCGACAATGAA
>Ga0172371_10005868_pt1 | contig 18087 bp, 20 predicted proteins | sample Lak12m_FD_114543 | JGI IMG/M metagenome (GOLD analysis project Ga0172371, IMG submission 114543) | Freshwater microbial communities from Kabuno Bay, South-Kivu, Congo - kab_022012_12m | ecosystem: Environmental > Aquatic > Freshwater > Lake | place: Democratic Republic of the Congo: South-Kivu...
AAAAAATCAGGAACAGAATCATCAAAACCACAAAGAGCTCCATTGGTACACGCAGTTATTATAGTTTTAAATTCATCCCAAGAATGATTATTACCATTTATTGGGTCTGTATATAATACATAACTATCTCTCATATTTCTAAGATATTCAATACCCTCTTGAGCTAAATAACCAGCTATTATTTTCTTTTTTACATAACCTGTATCAGAAATACCTTGAGCTAAAATTATTAACAAGGCTGTAATAGAAACAGAAAAAATAGAAATAGCAATTAATGTTTCAACCAAAGTAAATCCATTATTTTTTTGTCTAAAAAATTTTATCATTTTATTATTGAATAATATTATCTATCAATCTTTGAGAAATTCCAGTCTGTAAAGAAAAAGGAGTTTCAACACCATTTTCTGAAATTATTTTACCAACCAATCTAATAATGATATAAGGTTGTCTTAAATCAGAGGTAGGCGGTTCAGCTCCATATACAAAAAAACCAGAATTAATAGCATCTATTTTAATTTCACTAGGAGTTAGTATTACCCAAACATTTCCATTATCAATAGTTTTCTGAATTTTACCATTATCATTACTATTGCCTGTAATCTTATATTTCCATTGGTCACTATCATCATCCGGAATACCATTTGCAGGTTCAAATGTAATAGTATTACCACCACTTTCACAACTTATAGGAGAATTACTATTATTACAAATATAATTATAACCTGTACGCAAATTTCTAGACATATCTTCCATAATAAAATTTAAATTATCCATAATGGAACGCATATCTTGAGATTTTTTATGAACTACTGTGGTGTTTAACAAAGAATCCATTCCCACTAAAACAACAATTAAAAAAAGGGCCACTGCAATCATCGTTTCTATAATAGTAAACCCACTTCGACTAGTTTTTATTTGCTGATGCAAAACAAATCTCCTTTGATTATTTTTTTTAGTTTGTAATTTGTAATTCATAATTTTTAATTTATCTGTATTCTACCAGAAGGTTCTATTCGAATAAAAGCAGAAAATCCTGAAGAAGAAGAAATAGTAATTTTAATATAATCAGTAATTAATAATTCAGGTATACCATATGTATTTTTAATATAAAAATTAGCACTGGAATCTGGTCTTTTAAAAGTAATAGCAAAAGATGATGTAATTTCCGTGGGAATATTATTTACAAAATTTTCTATTTTAGATATATAATTACCTTTGGTAATATCTATTTTTTCTAAACATTCAATATTTACATCATTTAGATAATTACAAAAATTTGAATCTGAATAATAATAATCTTGGTTTAAATCAGTAAAAAAAATAAATTTTTTATCACCACCACCAGCATTATTTTTATAATCAAAATAAACACCATAAGCTGGCTTCCAATCTAAAAGAGTCACATTTGCATTCCATTTACCAGCAATAGCTAATTTTTGAGCTTCCACAATTTTCAAAGCAATATCATTAGCTAAAACTTTTATATTTACTTTATCTTCAAATTTTTTATAATCAAAAAGGACAATAGAAGTCATTAAAGCAAAAATGCTTAAAACTACTATCAGCTCCACATAAGTCATACCTTGGTTAAGCTTATAATTTCTAACTTTTAACTTATAAAGTTTTAAATTTTTTAAAAAAGAAATCATCTTTTAACTAAAAACTAAAATGAAAAAGCTGTAATTCAAAAAGAAAAGCAATAAACATACCTAAAACTAAAAATGGGGCAAATGGAATTTCACTTTTTATCCCATATTTTTTAGAAAAAATAATCAAAATAAGTCCTACAATTGCCCCCAACCAAAAAGCAACCACAGTTCCAGAAAGCAAATGAGTAAACCCAAGCAACCATCCTAAACCTAAAGCAAGTTTCGCATCTCCTAAACCCATCCAAGTTCCTTTAGAAACTAACCAAAAAAAAGCAAAAGGTAAAGCTAAAAATATACCTGATAAAAATTCTAAAATTTTTGGAATATGTGGAATAAATAAATAATCTTGAAAGAAAAATAAACCAAAAAAAGCGAATATACCAACTACTAAAGAAAGAATGTCTGGAATTATTTTATGTTTAAAATCATAAACAGCAATCACTAAAAGAATAGAAAACATTGTAGTATAATAAGCATAGCTAATAGAAAATCCAATAGTATTAATATAAAAAATATCTTGAAACTTTAAAAATATTAAAGTAAAAAATAAACCAGAAATAAGCTCTACTATCGGATATTGAATAGAAATTTTAGTTTTACAAGTTCGACATCTTCCTTTTAAACCAAAAAAACTAACCAAAGGTATAAGCTCATACCAAGCAAGTTTTTTACTACAAGTCATACAACTACTTCTGCCATTAAAAGATCTTTCAGTTTTAAAACGAATAATAACAACATTAAGAAAACTTCCTATAATAAGTCCAAAAACAAAAAATATAATTCCTAAAGTAAAAACCATAAAATTGTATGTTATTTATAACACCATAATTATATCATATTAAGAAAACTAAATACATATAATAAATTAAATTATATTTAAAAAAATCATTATTTATTGACAAAGATAGTCTGCAGCACTAGTTAAAGATGAACCAGTAACTTGTTTTGATTTTCCAGTACTATCTATACACCACATCTGGCTTGTACCAGTTTTTAATGGTACTTCTGCTGCCCAAGCGTTTGTACCATCGTTGCATGTAGCAGTAGTATTAGAACCTGTAACATCATTACCATAAGTAGACAATCCATAAGCTTTTGCTGCAGCCGTAACCATTGCTCCTGCACCCTGAACTCCACCATAAAGACCAGTAGTACACACTCCAGTATAAGTATTTGGAGTTGCTATGTTAACATTAAAAACAATTTCACCTTGTTTGAGTGCATTTGTTAAATTACTCTTTATAGCTGCATCTGAACCCTTTGTTCTAGCTGAGTTTAAAGAAGCCAAAACAACTGATACTAATATACCGATGATGGCAACAACAACCAAAAGTTCAATCAATGTAAAACCTTTTTTAAAATTCTTCATAATTTTTACTCGCATATTGCGAGATAATTTGTAATTAATAATATAGACCTATATATATATATTATACTATATTAAAAAACAAAAACCACCCTTTGAGGTATCTCAGGGTGGTTTTTTGTCATAAAATATTTATTAAGGACAAGCTACAGCGTTAGCAGCAAGTAAAGCTGGATTAGCTTTTGACGCTCCTGTACTATCTACACACCAGTAACCAGTACTCTTTAGTGGAGCTTGTGCAGTCCATGAACCAAGAGCTGCGTTACAAGAACCATTTCCAGCTGTTTCAACAGCGTTGATTGCTACTGTTCCTGTAGGGGAAGAAGCTTGAGTAGCAGCCAATACAGCAGCGTTGATTGTACCAGCACCAACAGCACAGAGTCCTACATATGTACTACCTGTATCGTAAAACAATTCTGCTTGTGCTCGAGCACCAGAAAGGTTTGCTTTTACTGCAGCATCAGCACCCTTTGTACGAGCTGAGTTTAGAGAAGCCAAAACAACTGATGCTAGTATACCGATGATTGCAACAACAACCAAAAGTTCAATCAATGTAAAACCTTTTTTAAAATTCTTCATAATTTTTACTCGCATATTGCGAGATAATTTGTAATTAATAATAACTAATAATATTTCGACTTATTTATAATATACACACAATTATAACTTTTAACATTATAAATATGCAATAAAGTTATCCACAGTAATTCTAACTTATATTTCCTGCTAAATTATAAATCGGCATTAAAATAGAAACCAAAAGTACACCTACACCTAAACCAAGTATCACAATCATAATCGGTTCTATTAAACCGACTAATGTATCCACTGCATCATCTACTTCTCTTTTATAAAATTCTGATAGGGTTTTTAAAATTTTACCTAAAGAACCTGTCTCTTCACCAACTTTTATCATTTGCATCATAATATTTGGAATTTCTTCTTTGTATTTTTCAAAAGATGCAGAAAAAGAAAAACCAGCCTTTACTCCTTCAGCTGAATTTTTTAAAACTTGTTTATAAACTCTACTACCTACAACTTCAGAAGTAATATCTATAGCTCTTACTATCGGAATACCAGAAATAAGCATCGTATCCATATTGTCCGCTATTCTAGAAAGATAAAGTTTTTTATAAAGATTTCCAACTGCTGGAATAGAAAGACTTATTCTATCAAGATAGATTTTACCTTTTTCTGTTTTAGCAAGTCGCCAAAGCCAAAGACCTAAAAGTATTAAAAAAATAATAAAAATAAAACCATAATGAACAAAAAAGCTAGAAAGTCCAATAACTATTTTTGTATAAAAAGGTGGTTCCTGTCCAGAATCTTGTATAATTGCAGAAAGTTTAGGAATAACCACCACAAACATTAGCCCCATCACTACAAAAAAAGTAATAATCACAAACAATGGATAAATGAGAGCATTTTTAGTTTTAGAAGTAAGGGCGTATTGACGATTTAAATAATTAGCTAAATGGTCAAAAGTTTCATTTAATTTACCTGTTTCTTCACCAACTTTCACCATATTGACATAAAAACTAGAAAAAATATCTGGATGTTTAGCTAAAGCGCTAGAAATAGAAACTCCGGCTTGTAAATCATCAGTCACTTCAATAAGTTTTTTAGATAAAATTTTATTTTCAGTATTAGTAGCAAGCATAGTAAAAGTTTTCAAAGCTGAAACTTGTGCTTCAAATAAAGTTGAAATCTGACGAGAAAGAATTACTATTTCTTTCATTGGAACTTTTCCTAAAAAAGAAAAATTAAAAATAGATTTCTTTTTTCCTTCTTCTTCTATAGAGATAATAAGCAACCCTCTTCTCTGAAGACCAGAAATAGCCATATCACGACTTTGAGCATCAATCTCTCCAATTTTTTTTATTCCTTTATCATCTACTGCTTTATATTTAAATAACATATTACATCATTCTTTCAAGATCTTTTGGATCAAGAGAATATTGATAAGCATTTTCAATGGTAATCTCTCCAGCTCGAACAAGCTCTATTAAGGAATGATTCAAATCTATCATTCCAATTTCTGAACCTGTTTCTATAATCACATCAATTTCTTTAGTGCGTTTTTCTCGAATTAAATTTGAAACAGCATCATTATTTAATAGTAATTCGTAAGCTGGGATAAGCCCCCCAGTAATTCTAGGAATAAGTCTTTGAGAAAAAATACCAAGCAAAGAAGAAGCAAGCTCTAAACGAATCTGGTCCTGTTGACTGCCTGGAAAAGAATCAATAATTCTATCTATTGTTTGTGAAGCATTATTAGTATGCAAAGTAGAAAGCACTAAATGTCCAGTCTCAGCAGCCGTGACAGCTGTAGAAATAGTTTCTGGAGTACGCATCTCTCCTATCATTATGACATTTACATCTTCACGAAAAACAGAATTGAGAGCAGTGTGAAAATCTTTTGTATCAATACCAACTTCTCGTTGATTAATAATGGATTTATTTGGAGTATAAATATATTCAATCGGATCTTCAATAGTTACAATATGACGTGCTTGTTCATTATTTATTAAATTTACCATAGATGATAAAGTAGTTGATTTACCTTGCCCTACAGGACCAACTACTAAGAAAAAACCTTGTTTCTTACGAGCAATATCAGCAATAACAGGTGGTAAATGAAGTTCTTCTAGAGTTTTTACTTTTGGAATTAATCGTAAAGCAATACTAATCAAACCTTTTTGAAAAAAAGCATTTCCCCGAAGACGAGCCTCTCCTTGAAAATCATAAGAAAAATCACTTTCTTGTTCTTCTATAAATTTATCTAATTTTGTTTTATTTAAAATTTCACTTAAAATACCTAATACATCTTTTTCAGTTAAAACCGAATGTTTTAAAAGAAATATCAACTGCCCAGAAACACGAATAGCTGGAACTTTTCCAACTCCTAAATGTAAATCTGAACCATTTTCACGAATAGTTATTGAAATAAGTTCTTCTAATTCTTTTTTATAATCCATAACATTTTTAATTAATTCATAATTTATTATTTAGCTTTCTTTAATAAAATACTAACTACTTGTTCTATAACTTCAGCAGGAGTGGAGTTGGCTTTAACTATATATCCTGAAACTCCTAAAATATTACCTCTTTCAATATCAGTTTGATCGTTTTTATTAGATAAAATTATTTTTACAGAATTAGGGGAAAGATTTTCTTTATTTATTTTTTCTAACATTTCAAAACCATCCATCTCTGGCATAATAATATCCATTAAAATAATATCGGGATGTAACCCATCTTTTAATTTTTCAATTCCTTGTAAAGCTCCTGGTGTAGTGAAAACTTCAAAATTATTTTGACTAAATTTAAAAGCATACATATCTAAAAGAAATGTATCATCATCTACTATTAAAATTTTTCTTTTATCCCCTTCCATACATTAATTATAACACAAAACAATATTTAATTAAACATCTACAAAATAACCTTATTCATTTTCTATAAAATTATAAACTTCTTTATATGGGATAATACCATCTAAAGCTTTAAGCATAGCATCTTCTCGCATCATCAACATTCCATCACGACGAGCTACTTTATAAATCTTATCATTAACAGGATTTTCTAAAATAACTTGTTGCATTTCTTTTCCTATTTTAAACATTTCAAAAATAGCAATACGCCCACGAGTACCAGAAGGACATTCAGAAGATGGTATAGTATCATACATCTCATCTTTAATAACAATTTCTCTTTTAAACTCATCTGGTAAATCTTTCATTTCATTTTCAATTTGTAATTTAATACTTGGATCTATTGGAACAAGTTTTCTACAAGAAGGAAAAGTCATCCTAGCTAAACGTTGAGCCACAGATAATATAAGAGTTGGCGCTATAAGATATGGATCTACTCCCATATCCACCAATCGAGGGACAGCTCCAATAGCATTATTAGTATGGAGTGTTGATAAAACAAGATGCCCCGTCAAAGCTGCTTGAATAGCGAGTTGGGCTGTTTCTTTATCACGTATTTCTCCAACCATTATTACATCTGGGTCTTGACGTAAAATAGAACGAAGTCCTGAAGCAAAAGTATAACCAATTTCTGGCATCATTTGAGATTGATTAATATCAGGTATATGATATTCTACTGGATCTTCTAATGACACAATATTACTCCCTTCTTTATCAAGTTCATTCATCATTGAATACAAAGTGGTGGATTTTCCAGAACCAGTTGGCCCTGTAATTAAAATAAGTCCATAAGGTTTAGTAATCGCTTCTCGAAGCATTTTTAAATTTATTTTTGATAATCCTAATTGATCAAGTGGTTTTACTCCTTTTTCTGCGTCTAAAATACGTATCGCTATCTTTTCACCATAATAAGCCGGCATAGTTGAAACACGAAAATCAATTTTATGTCCATTTAAATTGGTACTAAAAGACCCATCTTGGGGTTTTCTCTTTTCATCTAAACGTAATTTGGCTAAAATTTTTATACGGGCTATCACTCCATTATAAACATTAGGAGGTAAAATAATGACTGTATGTAAAGCACCATCTACTCTAAAACGCACTTTAATTTTTTCTCCAGTATTTTCTATATGAATATCAGAAGCATTACCTTCAATGGCATTTTGTAAAATTACAGCCACAATTTTTATAACGGGAGCATCTTCTACTATTTTTGTTTCTTTATTTAAAGAACCATTTTTAATTTCATTATTTAAAATATTTGATTCATTTAAACTTTTTGTGTTAATTAATTCTTCTTCATTAAGTTCATCTAAGGCTTCTTCTACTTCAACAGAAATACCTTTATAACTCTCCATAATACTTTTATAATCACTATCAGAAATAAGAAAAATTTTAAAAGGAATACCTAATTTAGTTGAAATAAATTGTAAAGCATCCAATGCTTGAGTGTTTTCTGCGTTCAGAATACCAATTTCTAAAACTCCTTCCTTAAATCCAATCGGAACAAAATGATAATGAGTAGCTGCATCTTCTGGAATATATTTTAAGACATTAAAAGATATTTTTTTTATATCTACTTTTTTTATTGGCATTTGCAAATACTCTCCTTTTATTTCAAGTATTTTTTCTTCTGGAATACCAAATTCAATTAAAGCTTCATCAAGATTACCTTGATGCTTCTCTTTGGTAAGATTTTTTATTACATCTATTTGGTCATTATTGATAAGACCTTTTTTTACTAATTCTTCTAAAAAACTCATAATAAATAAAATTTAAAACTTTTTATTTTTTATTCTTTCTGAAGGAGGAATATCAGAACCATTTACTTCTAAAACTGTAGAATCTGTGGTAATTGATGTTGATGTAGAATCTGAAGAAGACTTTGAGGAAGATGCCTTAGAACCATTTACTTCTAAAACTGTAGAATCTGTGGTAATTGATGTTGATGTAGAATCTGAAGAAGACTTTGAGGAAGATGTTATAGCAGATTCATAACCAATGGGAGCAAAAGGATTTACTCTTCCTTCATCTCCAGGAGAAATAAGTAAAATACTAGAATCATGTAAATTTAAAAATATCTTTTTAGAAAAAATAGTATCATTTAGTTGTATATTTTTAACATTTAAAAGTACAGCCAAAAAATCTTTAGCAACTTCAGAATTTTGATTTAAAGTCTCTGTATCTAGTAATGGTTGATCTACAACAAAAGAATTATTAGAAACTAAATTTGCTTCTTCGGGAGACGGTTTAAGAAAAAAAATATAAATTAAAATCAAAATAGCAGCTATAACTGTAAATATTATAATGTTTTTTATTTTTGAAGCCATTTTAATTTTTTAACCAATAAGTTTTAATAATAAAATTATAAGTGTAAGCCTCTGGTAATGATGGATTAAGTCCTAAATCTGCACTGGAAGTAAATTGAATAGAAACTATATCCACAATTCTAAGATTATTTTCTAAATCTTTTATAAAAGAAAGAAAATTATAGTAAGTTCCTTGAGTAGAAAATTCTAAATTCCAAACACCATAATTATTATTTGAAAAAACATTATTACCTTGCGTTTTAATGGCTTCACTTTGAATTTTATCTTCTCCTTTAACTTCAGATGATTTATTATCATTACTATTTGTGTTATATTTTACATCTTTGAGAGCCATTCCATAAGGTAAAGCTATCTTTTCTATTTCAAGAATTAAACGAATATTATCAACATTATCAGGTAAAAGTTTTTGTAATTTAGATATATTTTCTGGATCAATAGAATTATATTTTTGAGTTAATTTATCTCTTTCTGCTTCAAGAGCTTTAGAATTATCAAGGGCTTCATTATAAGATTCTACTTGCTTTCTTTCTAAAGAAATACTTTGATAAAGTGGCACAGTAAAAATAAAAAATCCTGTAATTGCTACTCCTATAAAGATGGTAGGTAAAATAAATTTAAACATAAATTAATTGACTACTTCTCCAGTATCTAAAGGTATTTGAGAAGGATTTTCTGTAGTTTTAAGAACTTTTTCATAATCAATAAAATTTGGATCGACCAAAAATTCTAAATCAAAAATAACATTTCCCTTATCATCAAGCGAAAGATTCGAAAAAACAGGATCAATAAAATATTTATTTTCTGTAAAAAGATCTGACTGAAGAGCAACAGATTTATAACCTACTGCGATACCACTCATTTTTATTTGCACTTTTTCGTTTTTATTTCCACTAAAATTATAATCAAATTTAGTATAACTAACAGTTTTCATTGTAATATTTTGTAAAGCTTGAAAAATAGGAGAAATAGTAATATGTTTAGATAAAATTTCACTTGAAGCAACTAAACGTTTATCTAAAACTTGGAGCTCAATAATTTTTGATGGCTCAAAACGGTCTTTTGCTAAATTTAAATCATTTTCCATATTAACAATATTTTTCTTTAAAATTCCTTCATAAAAATAAAGAACTCCAGAAGCAATAATCACTGAAAAAAATAGAAAAATAGAAATAATACTCAACAAACCAACTGGTCGTGAAGAAACTGTTCGTTCTTCAATCATCGGTTTTTTAGGTATAAAAGATGTTTGAAAATTTGGTTCCATGAAATATTTTTTTTATAAATCTATACTTGCCTACTACTTATATATTATCTCACTTATTGTAATTTTCGCAAGGCTAAACCTAAAGCAATAGCAAATTCTGGACCAGTAGTTTCAAGAACTTTTTCTAAAAATTCTGGTGTACCAACTTTAGAAAAAGGATTTCCAATTTCTATTTCTACCCGAAAATTATTAGAGGCTACTTCTTTTAATCCTTTTAAAAGAGATCCGCCACCAGAAAATATCACTTTACTAATAGTTCTATTATACTTCTTTTCATATCCTAATAATACATTATTAGTTTCTGAAAAGATATAATCAATATGAACTTTTATAATATCAGCAATATTTTTTTCAATAGAATTTTCAAAAAGACCAAATTCTTTTTTAAATTCTTCCGCTTTATTAAAAGAAATATTTAAAGATTGAGAAATAGATAAAGAAATATCAGCTCCACCTCGATTAATAGTATGATGACTTTTAACCATACCAAATTCTACTAAAGAAAGTTTTGTGCTAGAAGCTCCAAAATCCATTAATAAAACTAAGGAAAGTTCATGCTCAAAATTTGCCCGAACGGAAGAAAAAATCTCAATTTCAAAAAAATTTGCTTTTAAACTAGATTTATCAACAACCGAACGATATTTTAAAACTGCATCATTTTGGATAGCCACTACAAATACTTCTGTTTTAGCAGGTAAAATAGAAGATAATTCAGGATTATTAGTTTCTTCAAAAGAAGATTCCTTCTGAGGTAAAACAAAATAATCTAAAGCAACTTCTGTAATAGCGAGTGGAATATATTTACGAGCTTCTGTTGAAACAATAGTTGATAATTCACTTTCTTTAACTTGAAAAGGAAGTGAAATAGTAAAAATTAAACTTGATTGTACTGGAATAGAAAAAGCCGAAGAAATAGTCATAACTCCAGATTGTTTTAAAACTTCTTTTAAAGCTTCAACAATTTTTTCAACTGGAAGATTAGTGACACGTCCTATGTCAACTTCACCATAAGAACCAAGAGCTATTGAACCATAAGTCTCAAGTACTGCTTTACCTTTCTTTTTTTTTATTTCAACTACCTTAATAGCAGAAGAACCAATATCAATACCAACAGCACTATCACCATCATCATCTTTAAAAAGGTTTAAATTTGAAAAAAATTTTTTAAATAGGTTATTCATTTTCTTAAATTATGTTTATAATTAGTAAATTAGATAGACAGAAATATTGTTTCTATATTATGAAAAATAAACTAATTATATTTGTATTAACTATATAATTATACCATATATGAATTTTTTAGATACTATCTTAAATATGATTTTCCCTGTGAATTGCATTTCTTGTGGAAAAAAAGACTCAGATTTATGTATGAAATGCCTTTTAAATTCTCCTTCAGCAGAGAGAGAAACTGCTAATTGGATATTTTCTTTATTTGATTATCGTCATATTCCTATTAAAAAATCTATTTGGCTTTTAAAATATAAAAATAAACAAAAATTAGCTAATATTTTTGCAGAAATTATGTATGGAAAAATTATTGAAGAACTTGCAGAATTAAGTATAATAAATAATTTTTATAAACCAATTTTAATTCCTATCCCTCTTTCTAAAGAAAGATATAAGGAACGTGGATATAATCAAGCAGAATTAATTTGCGAAGAATTAATAAAAATAGATAAAAATAATAATTCAAATAATTTTAAATTAGAAAATAAAATTTTATTAAAGATAAAAGAAACAGAACATCAAGCTAAAATCAAAGACCGTGGAAAAAGATTAAAAAATCTTGTTAATTCTTTCGGAGTTATAAATGGAGAATTAATAAAAGGGAAAAATATAATTCTAGTGGATGATGTTTTAACTACTGGTGCTACTTTAAACGAAGCTAAAAAAATTTTAAAACAATTCGGTGCAAAAAAAATAATAGCTTTCACAGTGGCACATTAAAATATTTATAAAAAATAATTTTATTGTTATAATATCTTTTATGAAATATTGTAAAGATTGTGAACCAGCACAAGAAATACACTTTGTGGCTTATATGTCTGTTGTTATGAGCTATATAAGTGATCCATTTTTTAATTTAATGGAGAAAGTTTTTAAAAACACGACAGAAGCTATCTCGGAAAAAACTTCTATTCCATTGATGAAGTTTTTTGTATTTTTAGGATTTGGATATTTTTCAAAAAAACCAGACTCCGATGATTCATTTAGAACAAAATGTTTTTGGGAAGAAGCAGAAAGAAGAGGTATAAAAATGCAGGAATTTCATATGGGTCCAGTAAAAGATGCCTTTATTGCAGAATACAAAGGAAAAATAATAAATTTTGATGGATTACCTAGGCCAGAAGCTCCTGATTCTGATGCATTAAAATGGATGGATAACAAAGGCATAATGAAAGAAAAATTTATAAAAGTTGGTCTTCCAGTAGCAAGAGGTGGAGTAGCTTTTACTAAAAAAAGAGCTTTAAATATATTTAGAGAAATAACAAAACCTATAATAACCAAACCAAACTTAGGTTCTAGAAGTAGACATACTATGATTCACATAAACACAGAGGAAGATTTAGTTGTAGGTTTTAAAAAAGCAAAAAAATTGTCCCCTCTTGTGGTTGTAGAAGAAGAGTTAAATGGATACTTATTTAGAGGAACACTGGTTAATAAAAAATTAGTAGGTGTAGTGAGAAGAGATCAGCCCGAAGTAAAAGGCGACGGTGTCCACAGCATTAAAGAACTCCTTGAAGAAGAAAACAGGCGTACCGAAAGGAATGGCCCAATATTTCATAAAATAACAATAGACAAAGAAACTATAAAAGAATTAGAAAGACAAAAAGTAAAATTAGAAGATGTTTTAGAAAAAGACAGAGTAATATTTTTCTCTCAAAAAACAAGTAGGGGTTGTGGAGGTACTACGACTGAGGTAACAAATATAGTTCATCCTGAAAATGTAAAGATGCTAGAAAAGCTTGGAAATTTTATAAATGACCCACTAGTAGGAGTAGATTTTATAATGGAAGATATATCAAAACCATGGACCGAAGAACAACACTCGGGAATCATAGAATGTAATTCTCTACCTTTTATAGATCTACACCACTACCCTCTTTTTGGAAAACCAAACAATGTAGCTGGTAAACTTTGGGATTTGGTAATGCCTGAATCTAAAATAGATTAAAGTTTTTTAAAAAACTCATCTCTAAATCTAGAGAGCAATATTGGGTTGCCTTTTTCATCAAGAGGTACACTATCAACAATAAATCCGTACACATCTATATTATCAGCAATCTTTCTTAATTCAGGATTTTCATTAATCTGTTTTTCCATCTCTATTAATGCTTCTTTGTCTTTCAGTACCAAAATACCTTGCCCATAAATTCCAATATTTTTCTCTCTAGCATTTAAGCTTGTGCCTATATCACCACGAAGAGAATCCCCCACAAAAACCATCCTGCCTTCTGGAATCGGAATTCCTTTTTTCTTTAATTTATCAATCAAGCGATGTATAGCTACTTCCTTCCCCCCCCGACCATCATCTCATCTGTGGCAATGTCCAAAAATAAATCAGATAGTCTTAAATACTTTGCCAACTTTTCCACAAAAACTTTTGCATTAGCAGTAAACCCCACCATTGGGATACCAAGTCGGCTATACATTTGCGCTAATTTGAATATTGGAACAATGTTTGATTTTTCAAATTCCACTGGATTCTTTTCATATAATTCATCACATATTTGTGCAGCAATCTTACCATATTCTTCTAAAATAGCCGCGGCAATATTGTGAGCAAAATATTTTGGTTCATCAATCTGTTTTGCATTTGGTTTAAAACGATCTCTTAAATACACCTCTGGATCTTTCCAATCCGTATGCCCATCAATATAAATTCCACGCATACGATCAAATTCACGAAACGAGTTTCCTAGTTTGAAACCTTTATAATAAGTTTGTTCCAATTCCCCAGGTTCTTGGTCTGGAAAAAGTTTGGCAATGGCTTTGCCGTGAATAGCTGAAAGATGCGCCAGTGTCCCATCAATATCAAAAAAGGCTATAGCACGAGGCCTACCATCTTCCATCAACTCTATATTTATATCTTTATTCTTGCCGTCCAAGCCAACAAGCTCAGATTGGGTAGTTATCCATTTTTTCTCTAGACTTGAAAATTTATCAAAATTATTAAAAGGATTCATAATTTATTTATCCTCGTTCTCAATAGTTATTTCTGACTTTGGATCAAAAGCATCTGAATCTAATTTAAGATGAGAAATATATTTTTCTTTTACAACAAACTCTCCTAGAAATTTTAAAAAATCCTCGCTTTTATCTACTTCTCCTTTTTCTTCCATATGCTCAAGGGGGTGTGCTTCAGGGGTCAGTTCATAATGTCCACATATTTCTCCATCTTTATAAATTCTCAAATGATACTGGTCTTCAAAGTCAGTTAATTTTCTCCAACTCAAAACTTGATCTTCATCTATCCAAGCAATAAAGTGATTACCAAATCCCCATTTTGTATGCAAGTGCTCTTTAAGTCCTTCTAAGGTCTTACCGGGAGCAAGCCATCCTAGGTGATATTTCTGCCTCCCTTTTTTGTGCCACACAACACCGGCTTTCATTAATAAACTACGAGCTGGAAGAAAAAATTTATATATCAAATCCCATATCTTCTGTTTAATTTTATTCAAAAAATTCATATAAATAATATATCACAAATTTTCAATTGACAGAATATATTAAAAATATATACTTAAAAAATGGAAACAGAAACAAAATTAGAAACCACTAAAGAAAATGATTCAATTAAAAATAAATTATCAATTCCAATGGCTATTGTGGTCGCTGGAGTAATTATTGCTGGAGCAATATATTTTTCTTCAATCACACCTACAGCCAAAATAGAACAAAAACCTGAAAATCTTTTAGAAAATGTAGAACCAATAACTGAAATAGACCATATTCGAGGAAATATAAATGCACCTATAAAAATAGTGGAATATTCAGATACTGAATGCCCTTTTTGTAAAATGTTTCATGCTACTATGAAACAAATAATTGATGAATATGGTGAAAATGTAGCATGGATTTATCGTCATTCACCTATTGATGGACTTCATCCTAAAGCTAGAAAAGAAGCAGAAGCTACAGAATGCGCAAATGAATTAGGTGGAAATAATAAATTTTGGGAATATATTGATCGCATTTATGAAGTAACTCCATCAAACAATGGTCTTGACCCTAAAGAACTTTCAAATATAGCTTTATATATTGGATTAAATGTAACAGATTTTAATAATTGTTTAAATAATAATAAATACGAACAACATATTGATAAAGACTTACAAAATGCTAACGCAACAGGTGGAGGAGGTACACCTTGGAGTATTCTTATTGCTAAAGACAATACAAAATATCCTATAAATGGTGCCTTACCTTACAGTAAGATAAAAGAACTTATTGATTTTGCTTTAAAATAAAACTATGAACTTTATATTTAATATAGATTTAGCGATATTAATTAAAACTATCGGCTATTTTGGAATTTTTTTTATTATCTTTGCTGAATCTGGATTATTTTTTGGATTTTTTTTACCAGGAGATACTTTATTATTCACTGCTGGATTACTTGCTTCTCAAAGTTATTTTAATATAATCGTATTAATTTTAATAATTACTTTTGCAGCTACTTTTGGTGATCAAATTGGATATTTTTTTGGTAAAAAAATAGGACCAAAAATTTTTAATCGTGATGAATCATTTTATTTTAAAAAAAAACATATTATTAATACGGAAAATTTTTATAAAAAACATGGTAAAAAGACTATTATTCTAGCACGTTTTATCCCTATTATTCGTACCTTTGTTCCTATTTTAGCTGGAATAGGAAATATGAATTATAAAACTTTTGTAACCTATAATATTATAGGAGGATTATTCTGGGGAGCAGGTATAACCTCAGCTGGATATTTATTAGGAGAAAAAATTCCAAATATTGATAAATATTTAATTCCAATTCTATTTTTAATTATATTTATTCCAATGTTACCAACCATTTTTTCATTAATATATAAAAAAATAATAAAAAATAAAAAATAATATTTTTATTATTGAAATATGCTAAAATAAAATTATGTATGAAACAATTAAAAATTTCAATAAACAATTCCTATATAAACCAAAAATTAAAAATAAAAAAAAACTAAAAAGAAAATTGGGTTTTATTGTAGTTGGAATGGGAGGGTCTGCCCTTGCACCTTTAATAATTAAAACATGTAAACCAAAACTTGATATTATAATTCATAATAATTATGGTCTACCTGAACTTCCTATAAAAACATTAAAAAATAAATTAATAATATTAAGCTCTTATTCGGGTAATACAGAAGAAGTTATTGAAGCATTTAAAAAAGCAAAAAATATGAATTTAGATATAGTTGTAATTTCAGTGGGTGGAAAGTTATTATCTTTGGCTAAAGAAAACAATATCCCATACATAGAATTACCCAATACCGGAATACAACCTCGTTCAGCTTTAGGTTTATCTATAAAAGCTTTTTTAAAAATTATAGAAGAAAAAGAATTAAGAAAAATAAATAAATTGGCTAAAAATCTTAAACCGACTGATTATGAAAAGGATGGAAAAATTTTAGCTCAAAAATTAAAAAATTATGTTCCCATAATCTATGCTTCAAATAATAATAAATCTTTGGCTTATAATTGGAAAATTAAATTAAATGAAACTGGTAAAATTCCAGCTTTTTATAATATTTTTCCAGAATTAAATCATAATGAAATGACAGGTTTTGATGTAAAAAATACAACCAAAAAGTTAAGTGATAAATTTTATTTCATAATTTTAAAAGATTTAGAGGATGATATAAAAATTTTAAAAAGAATAAACATATTAGAAAAATTATATACAGACCGTAATTTAAAAATTAAAATAATAGAACTTACTAAAAAAGAAAGCATCTGGCATAAAATTTTTTCTTCTCTTATTTTAGCTGACTGGATTGCCTATTATACAGCTTTAGAATATGGACAAAATCCAGAGCAAGTTCCAATGGTAGAAGAATTTAAAAAGCTTATCTTAAAATAAGATAAGCTTTTTAAATAATAAAAACTCTAACTAATTTTACTTACATTGATTAGTAAAGAGCTCCTCTATTTTAGCTGCCCCTCCTGCTGTTTCAGGAACATTATGCCCACCTTCACTAACTCCAATTCCTGAAACTTCAGTTAAGGATTTAGCTTTAGCAGAAATTAGATTGTAATATAATTTACCAATATTATTAGCATTAGATTGATCATCCTGAGATTCAATAAAATAAACTTCGGTATTTGGATAACTATAAGTACCAGCTGGATTTGGAGATAAACCTTTGTTTGTTACTAAAGACTGAGCATCAAATTTAGCTACAATATCTGGAAAATCATAAATATTAATTTCCTCTTTCCATGCTCGGTTACAATACATTTGTTCAGCTGGAGCATTATAACCAAATCCTGAAACGCCATCTATAAAGTGTGGCCCCAAACCCTTGTCTGGCATAAATCCATAAGGACCACGATTAATACCATTACATCCTTCAGTAAATGAAGCTGTAGGAGGACCACCTGTTAAAATAGCTACATCAAGTAAATTACCTAAATTATAAAAGGTTAAACCATATCCAATTTGCATAGAACCACCACTATTTCCTTGAGCGCAAACTGGTCCACTAGTTCCGAATTTAGTTTGAAAAGCTTTCATCACAGCAGTCGGAGCACACATCAAATTAACTGCTCCTACTGGAGTTGGATAACCAATAATTCCCTCATCGGTATTAGCCCAGTTTAATTCTACTACTCTATATCCTTTATTAATTAAATTTTGCATCGTAGTAGCTTGCTGAGTTGAAACCAAATGATATGGTTGCCCTCCCCCTCCACCAGTCATTAAAAAAATAGTACCTATATTTGTTCCACTAGGTTCATTAACAATTACAGAACCTTTTTTAGTGATATTAGTACAACTAGCAGTGAAATTTTGACAAAAACCATTTGT
>Ga0172371_10005869_pt1 | contig 18087 bp, 21 predicted proteins | sample Lak12m_FD_114543 | JGI IMG/M metagenome (GOLD analysis project Ga0172371, IMG submission 114543) | Freshwater microbial communities from Kabuno Bay, South-Kivu, Congo - kab_022012_12m | ecosystem: Environmental > Aquatic > Freshwater > Lake | place: Democratic Republic of the Congo: South-Kivu...
ATCGTGGAAGCGCTGGCGACAAGCGACCAATCAGCGCCTTCGTTCAAGGATTGAATCAGGTGAATGTCGAGCGTTCCGTTCGTCGTACTAAGATAACTGAAGGTGATGTTCGTAACCTTCTTATCGAAAAATGTTGTCTTTAATGCGATGACGGCTTCGTTGGTAACGGTCGTCAAATTTCGGAACGCTGCCAACGAGGCGTGATCGAAATCGTGATATGTATAACTTCCGGCATTGATGGAACCGAGTCGCGGTCCGACCGTCGCGTCGTCATAACCGGCGGAAAACACATACGAAAACGCTCCTTCATCAATCGTGAAAGGAGCTCTTGAATATTCACTTCTTCTACTGGTGTCACCGTAGGAATCGGTCCAGATGCCGCTATGGAAATCGGTGGTAATCGTCGTTGAAGCGCGGGCTTCTTCGATGGCGGGCGGGGCAAAACCGATCGTGGCGACGATGACGCTACAACCAAAGATGAAACAAAGCCGTTTGAATGAAGATAACATAAGACAAAAATGAGATTATTAGCCCTATGTTACCATCCAAAATGAATGTTTAAATCAAAAATCGTCAAGTTTAGACTGAAGAATGTGGTATGAGAGGCGTTTTTCAAGCTTCTCGAGCTCGTTTTTGAGTTCTTTGGGCAGTTTGGCGCCAATCGTTTCGTAGAATTGCCGGATAGACTCCGCTTCCTTGATCCAAAGTTCGAGATCGACTTTGGTTAAGCGCTGCAATGCGTCGGGAATAAGCGGTACGCCCCGTACGTCGAGGTCTTCGGCCTTAGGAACATACCCGATCGGCGTTAAATCGGCGCCGACGGCATGGTCGCAGCGCGCGAATATCCACTTGAGCACGCGCGAATTGTGACCGAAGCCCGGCCACAGGAAATCGCCGTCTTCGCCCTTCTGGAACCAATTTACGTAATAGATGTTAGGCAGATAAGCGTAGTTTGACTTCTTGCCCATCTCGATCCAGTGGGCGAGATAGTCGCCGATATGGTATCCGGTGAACGGCAGCATCGCGAACGGATCGCGGCGCACTTCGCCGATATGGTCGCTGATGGTGGCGCTAGTGATTTCCGAGCCCATGATCGAACCCATGAATACGCCATGGTTCCAGCCGAGGCTTTCGTGCACGAGCGGAATCGTATTGGCCCGTCTTCCGCCTAGCAGAATCGCCGAAATCGGCACTCCGTTCGGGTCGTCCCATTCCGGCGCCAGGACGGGACTATTGGTCGTCGGGGCCGTGAAACGGGCGTTAGGATGCGAAGGGACTTCGTTATTGGAAGGAGTCCAATCTTTGTAGTGCCAATCGATGAGATGGTTCGGCACCGGTCCGTCGCTTCCTTCCCAATAGACGTCGCCGTCGTCGGTTAAGGCCACGTTTGTGAATAGCGTGTTCTTTCTCATGGCCATCATCGCATTGAGATTTGAAGTATAGGAAGTGTTTTTGACAATCCCAAAAAATCCGTTCTCGGGGTTGATTGCATATAGATGACCGTCGTCTTTGAGCCAGAGCCAAGCGATGTCATCGCCCAGCGTCTCAACCTTCCATCCGGGCAAGGTCGGCACCATCATCGCCAGATTTGTTTTGCCGCACGAACTCGGAAATGCCCCGAGCATATACTTGCTTTTGCCTTCGGGATTGGTGATTTTCAATATCAGCATGTGTTCGGCCAGCCAGCCTTCGTCGCGGGCAATGGCCGAAGCGATGCGAAGCGCCAAGCACTTTTTGCCTAATAAAGCGTTACCGCCATAGCCGGAACCGTATGACCAGATCATCCGTTCTTCGGGGAAATGGGCGATGTATTTTTCTTCGATGGGAGCACAAGGCCAGCTGGGATCTTCCTGGCCTTCGCTAAGCGGATAGCCGATTGAGTGAAGACACGGGACATAAGAATCTTCGTCGGATATTTCATCCAAAATGGATGTGCCCATCCTAGTCATGATATACATGTGGACGACGACATAGAGACTATCGGTCAGCTGGACGCCGATTTTGGAGATCGGAGCCCCTTTCGGACCCATCCGGAACGGCATTACGTACATGACGCGCCCCTTCATCGAACCAGAAAACTTCTTAGTCAGCGTCTTCTTCAGTTCTTGAGGATCGACCCAGTTATTGGTCGGGCCGGCGGCGTCTTGTCTGGTTGAAGCGATGAAAGTGCGGTTTTCAGTCCGGGCTACGTCGCTTGGATGCGAAAAGAAAGCATAGGAACCAGGCCGTTTGTTTTCATTGAGTCGGACGCCTTTTCCGGTTGTCACCAGTTCAGCCAAAAACCGATTGTATTCGCCTTCCGTGCCATCGCACCAATAAATGCGGTCGGGTTGGCATACAGCGGCCATTTCCTCGACCCAACTTCGCAGTTGTTTCTTAAGCATGACAATATGTCCTCACTCAATTAGAAATCCCCATCATTGTATCGCATCCACCCTTGAATTGACATAAGGCCGTTTCCCTCGTGATAAAATAGAAGTATGTGCGGACGCTTCACGTTGACGGTGTCGTTAGAGACGCTATTAAAAATAGTCGCCGAACGTTTTGACATATTCGACGTCGATGGAGACATTGATTTGCCGCGATATAACATCGCTCCGTCGCAGCAGGTGCTGGCCATCATCCATGATGGGGACAAGTATCGGCTCGGCACGATGAAGTGGGGTCTGGTGCCTCCGTTTGCCACCGATGAAAAAATCGGCTCTAAGATGATTAACGCCAAAGCGGAAACGATTGACGAAAAGCCCTCGTTCAAGAATGCCTTTATGAGCAAGCGATGTCTGATCCTCGCTGACGGCTTTTACGAATGGGACAAGTACTCGAATGAAAAGACTCCCTACCGCATCACGGTGAAAGGCGAGCATTTGATGGCCTTCGCGGGCATCTGGTCGCGCTATGTCAAACCAGACGGAGAAAAACTATTCACCTGTTCGATCATCACGACGGCAGCCAACGGGATGATGAAGTCTATTCATGATCGGATGCCGGTGATCCTTGACGAGATAACGCAAAAGGCATGGTTACAAAAAGACGTCGCCTCTGCCCACGAACTCAAGAAATTACTGATCCCTTTCGATGAAAACCTGATGGAAAAATATGTCGTGTCGAAAGAAGTCAACCGGCCGGCCAATGACCATCCGGACATCATAAAGCATTTAATCTAACCAAATAAACAAACCGAGATTAACGTTCGCCGAATGTTTTTATCATGTCACTAAGAAGTTGAAATCGCTGTATGTCAGCGGCACGACCACGGTGCCGTGGATATTGACGACGCCGTAGGTGGAATATTGTCCGACGATGGCGTAGTTATCCGATAGCAGCACCATCTGGTCGTATTCAAACGGAATTACGATTGTCTGGGCGGCGGTTTTGGTTATCACGCCCGCTTTGGTTCCGTTATGGTAGACGATGTGGGAGGCGGTGATCATCAAGACGCGGCCGCCCGGCAAATCGATAATCGAGTCGGATCCTTGTATTTCCAAACCGTCGGTCTCGTCGATGACATATTCTTTTCCGTCGGTTCCGATGATCCAATCGGCATCGGTGTAGTTAACCGCGCGCAGGATCGTTCCGTCCTGACCGAACAAAACGACTTTATCGAATGTATTGACGCCTTCGGCCCATTCGACGTTGGCGAGATAGTCGCCGTAGAAATTGACATAGGTGTACACATCGTCGTTAAACCGCGTGCCGTCGGCTTTATAGATATGATAAGTGCCATAGTCGACCTCGACTTTATATAGAGGCCCCGATCCGGTGATGTCGTCGCCGGTGCATAGGACCGTTCCGGCTTTGTCAATCAGGCCGTAGGCCATCTCGCTGATTTGGACGATGGCTCGATCATAAGCGTCGAAGCTATAGCCATCGATATACGTCGAGGCGAGGGCAAATGTATTCGTTGGCGTAATAAAACCGTATAAACCTCCGGTCTTGACCAAGCCCAATCCCCTAGTGAAACTATATGCTTCCTGATATGTCAGCGGCACCTTGACGACGCCGTTTTTATCGATATAGCCGCATCCGGCGGACGATGAAACGCTTAAAAGTCCATCGGCAAAAGCATTGCCCATCGTGTCGTAAATGGCTTCGGTGATCTTGGTGCCCCGTTCGGATAGTAAGCCCCACTTGCCTTCGGATTTGTATTTCAGCACTCCGGCATCGACATCGTGGATGATTTGGGTATAGCCCGTCGGTAGGATCTTTTGTCCCTTGCTGTTGATGATGTTGCTCAGCGTGTTGATCTTGACCACGGCGATGCCGTTGGCGAACGCGGCCGCATCGTCATAATCGAAGGGAATGACCGTCGCTCCCGAAGAATTGATGTAACCCCATTTGTCGTTTTTCTTGACCGCGAGTTTACTCTCGTAAAACGTCTTGCAGGTGCTCCACTCGCCCGTGCAGTAGGTGCTGCCGGATACGCCGGGAATGTCATTAAGGTAAGACAGACAGCTTGTTAATAAAAAAAGGCTGGCAACAATGAAGAAAAGACCCTGGCGCTTCGTATTCGATTTCATGAGTATTACCTCTATGACAATAGTTTATGGCTAACGATTATGTAAGGCAACCGCTGGAAAGCAAATACGTTTTTTTATCTAGAGGTCGTGAAAGTGAAGGTGGAAACGCCGCGGTTTAGCTCATAGACGGCCGTCGATAACGTCAATACATGGACGAGCCCGTTGAGATAGGCGCTATCGCCCTCCAAGACGTTGACGAAGCCGACCAACGAGGACACGACGTTTGAATAAACGCCGAAATTCTGCAGTTCGGATAGATTATGAATCACCAATAAGGTTTTGCTGCCTAAGGTGACCGTATAAGCGATGACATCGGCCGTTCCCGTGTCAACGGCCTTCAGCGTCCCCATATACAATTCGCGGTTGGCGTTTTTAAGTTCCAAAATGCGCTTATAATGCGTAAACAGCGACGCTTCGTCTTGCTGCTGCAAAGTCGCGTTTTGGTAATTGTAGGTCGATGATCCATACCGGCCTCCAATGCCATAATTGGCGGGTGAAGTAACGTAACTGTCACCCCATAGCATCGGCGTCCGATGGACGGCGTCGCCTGTTCCGCCGCTGCCTTTGAGACCGATTTCGTCTCCATAGTAGATAAACCCGTTGCCCGGCGCCATAAGTTGGAGCGAAGCGGCCATTTTCAAATCGTTGACATTGCTGTTGAGGGCGGCGTAACGGCCATCGTCATGATTGGAAAGAAAATAGGCTTCGATGCCGTCGGATTGATACTCTTTCATGCCTTCTTGGAAATCTTGAAGGAAGGCGGAGAAGCCGGATGTGCCGCTCAAGGCATTGGTTACTTGTCTTTTCGTGTCGAAGTTGAAGGCGCTGTCGAGATTGGAAGCATAATAACGCTTGATCTTGGCGACGCTGGTCCACATTTCGCCGATAAGATAGACATCGGGATATTCTTCTGCTAACGCCGCTTGGAATTCCTGCCACCAGGCGATGTTTTTGTCATAGATGTCGCCATTCCATTTGTCGGCGACCGTGTAGTCGGTGAATATGTGCATCGCCGCGTCGAGCCGGAATCCGGCCACGCCTTTAGATAGCCAATGCTTGGCGATATTGATCATCTCGGTGCGTACTTCGGGATTGTCGTAGTTCAAATCCGGCATTCCGTCCCAGAAGATCGCTTCGTAATAACCACCGGGATTGCCGCTTGAATACTTGGCATCCGACGTTTTCGAAAAGTTGTACCAGGTTTTGTATTTCGATTCGACGTTATTGATATAAGCGCCAAGGCCGGTCACGAACCAGTTATGGTCGCGTCCGGTGTGGTTGAGCACCAGATCCATCAGGATGTCGATGTCGTAATAGGCTGCGTCTGTAATTAGGTCTTCAAACGTATAGCCGCCAACTTCATAAGTCGAGCGGATGCCGTAATAATCCCATACGTCATAGCCATGGTAGGAGGAAGCCGGCTGCACGGGTGAAAGCCACAATCCATTGATGCCAAGATCGGCCAAATACGGCAATTTGTCGGCGATGCCTTTGAAATCGCCGATACCGTCGCCGTTACTGTCGGCAAAGGAATAGACGAGCAGTTCGTAATAGGTTCGATATTTGGCGGGAACTTCGATTGGAGTGTCGTCGATGCTGGAAACGGATGAACCGCATGAAGCGACCAGCGTCAACATCGTCAAGACTCCCAGAATAAGCGGACTGCGCTTTGTGCCCATGTGTGTTCCCCTAATGGTATTTTATATGTATGCGGAACAAAGTTGGGCCGTTGTCGTCGATGTGTTACCGTAAACTTTGCAGATGTAGGCTTGGTTATCGATGTACGGATTGCGGTTATGCTGGTTGGTGTAGACGCGGTTGTTGCGGGTCATCGCCCAATCGTCGACCGGATAATTGAGCGCCCATAAAACAGCCAGTTCGCTACTGGCAAAATTGTTATTGAGCGCATAGCCATATAAGGTATTCAAATACAATGTGGCTCGGGCTACTTCGCCTTTGGCGGCGTCAAGCGGCTCGAAATATGACGATGTCGTATAGTTGGCGGTTACCCGGCTGCCGGAATCGACGACCTGGTTGGCCGTGATGTGGGCGACTTCGCCAAACAGTTTATTGCCGCGGATCGAATTCGTCTTCCAATCGTCGGCGAATATGTGATGGTTATCCGAGGCGGCGGTAGTGCTGATCTTCGATTGCGGGAACGTGTGTTCGCGGTTCCATTGGTTGGGTTGGGCTGAACTGCCGACGGTCGCCGTCTTCGGATAGGTGACGCGGGCATAAATCGTCAAGACGTTGCTGCTGTTAGATAACGATTGATCGGCCGATTGGAACCGGCTCCAGTCGTAGCTGACCGATACGTTGGTATTGATTAGGTTCTTCAACGCCGTTTTCAATGTTTCCCCGGCAATGGTGGTGCTGATGGAACTGTAGTAGGTTGGAGCGTTAGAGATAACCGAGATCGTCGGGAATAGTTCGCCAGAAGAAGTTATTGACGAACTGGAGACGATCGAAGTCGTGCTTGTCACGGAACTGGATATAGTTTCACTGCTCGAAGAACTGGAGGATGAAGACGTGCTTGAAGATGTGGCCGAGGTGCTTGGCTGCTCCGAGGAAATCTCGCTTGACAAGCTTGATTCGGCGATGTCTTCAGACAATGAGATTTCCGAAGTTGTTTCGATCGAATCTTCGGCGGATGAAGATTCCGCGTTCAATGAAGATGAGTTGCATCCTGCCAGCAGGATGGCGATGATTGGCATAAGCCAGACAGTCCGTTTCAAATTGGCATACCTCTTAACGAATTGTCATTCTATCAAATGACAGTGTAGATATAAAGAAAAAAAGATGGCATCACAAATAAGTTAAATGAAATAATGATATTAATGGATTTTCGAGGTAAGGATGAAAAAATTCCGTTGTACGGTCTGCGGCTATATTTATGATGAAGCCGAAGGCGATCCCGATAACGGCATCGCTGCCGGCACCCGCTTTGAAGACATTCCCGATGATTGGCTTTGCCCGATCTGCGGCGTCGACAAAGACAGTTTCGTCGAAGTCGACTACTGAACCGGCTTGTTTCGTTTTCCTATTTTCTTAAGTAGACATTGTAACGTTTCTTCTTCCTGTTCGCTGAGGCTATCAAGCACTGTCCGCAGGGCTTTTTCATGGATCGGATAGACCGCGGCGACATAATCGGAACCGGTTTTAGTCAGTGATAGGCGATAGACCCGGCGATCATCATCGTCCTGCTTTTTCTCGATCAGCCCTTTTTCAAGGAGCCGTTCGATCACATAGCTCATGCTTGAATGCGGCACGAGGATTTTCTCGATTACTTCGGCCACGGTCAGCGTGCCTTTATGAAACAAGGCTTCCAACGTGCCGAATTCGCTCAGGGTCAGTCCGTGGGCTTGGATATCCTGCCGGATGATATCCTCGATGCGGCGGCTGGCCCGCATCAAAATGGCGACCGTCTTCAAATCGCGTTTCATCATTAGTACTCCTTCTTGAAATCGAGGTCGGATCTGACGGTGTCGATATGGCGGACCATCTTTGTTATCTTGTCGCGCATGGCTCGGAAGCGAGGCGGAAGCGCCAATGTTTCTCCTAATATCACATACGATTCTTCATCGTCGATGAACCCGGGACCGTCGGTGGCCAGCTCAAACAGGATCGGCCGGTAGATGCGGGCATATAGCGATTTGAAATAGAAACGGTCGACATAACCGGAATTGGGAATGCGCCGCCGTCGATAGTGTTCCAGCCATTCATCCAGTTCCGCCTTGTCTTCGATTCGGAAGGCGATATGGTGGACGCCGCCGTAACCTTGTATCGCGGTAGGAGCATCAGCGTCTTTTTCCACGATGATCGAGGCGCCGTTTCCGCCCACGCCCATTTCATATAACGTCATGTTGTTTTCCTGACTGGTCATTCGCATTGACAGTACGACGACAAGAGCTTTATTCATGGCGGCGACATCGGAGACGCGGAAAAATATCGGTCCGAGTCCGTAGATGGCAAATTCGTTTGGGATTGGGCCTTTCTTCCAAGGCCTTCCGGGGGCGACGCCCTTTATTCCTTCATCGGAAAACAGGGCGTAATCCTGGTGGTCGAAATCGGAAAAGAAGAGTGTTTTGCGGCCAAATATGCTTGTTGTCTCAAGATGGTCCACTCCTTTTTCTTTGAAGCGCTTCGCCCAGTATGCAAGACTGGCGTCGGTTGGCACGCGTAAGCCGATGCGGCTGATCTCATCGCTTCCCTTGACCGCGGGCGTCATGCCGGGAAAGTCGAAAAAGGTGACGTCGGTTCTGGGCGAGCCGGCATCGTCGGCAAAGAAAAGATGATAGGTTTGGATGTCGTCCTGATTGATGGTTTTCTTGACCAGCCGCAATCCGAGCACGTACGTGAAGAATTGATAGATACGTTCGGCGCTGCTGGTGATCGCCGTCACGTGATGAAGTCCTTTTAAGTGTTTCATGGTGTACCTCAACTACCATGAATATATTTCCATTTGGAATTGTCTTCAAACGATATGCTTAATGCCGCAACTCTTGCAATGCCTTTGATTATCGCCATATATGTGCTTATATGACGATCGCCGCGTTTTTGATAAATCAAAGGCAGACAAAAAGACCGTCTCCGGTCTTCTTGATGATGATTGAGTTATTCCTTTTTCGGTTCTTCTTCGGTACGTTCGAGCACGACGTAATTATTCTCGACGTTGAGTCCGTCGAGGCTGTCGATGAATTTGCCGAAGCGGCTGAAGCCGTACGCCTCGATGTTAAAGTCGGTAAAGTTGGTTTCCAGCATCTTTTTCATCTCGGGTAAGGAAATCTTCTTATTGCGGGACGCCTTAAGCTTTTGGGTGACGAACTCGCCGATGGCCCGATCCTGCTTCGATTCGACTATTTTCACGAACAGCTGTTCTTTTTCAAGCACGAGACTAAAGGATTTTATGGTGGAGATGAGTTTCGACAGGCTTCTGGCGCCGTAACGGCGCGGGTCGAAGTCCGATTGGAGATTGGTTAATAGATTGCCGAGGTAACTTAACAGGATCTTTCCGTCGGTGCCGCTTTCGATGATGAGGTCGCGGATCGTGTCGGCCAATTCGCGCGTGCTGATTTCCTCGCCTTTTTCTCCTTCGACCAGATAGTCGAAATACTTGAATTCGTTACAGGAGGACACGAACGCTTTACTGGCTTTCTGATCGCCGATGCCGATGACGAGGGCGCCTTTTTCCCGCAGTTTGATGACCAGGGGCGTGAAGTCGCTGTCCGAAGTCACGATCATGAACATGTCGACGAGTCCTTCGTTCATGATTTCCAGGGCATCGAGGCTCATCGCCATGTCGGCGGCGTTTTTCTTGACGGCAACGTTATATTGGTGGACCGGGCGGATGGCGAATTCCGACGAGATGCGGCGCCATTCGTCGCCGATGCTCTTGATGTCGGCATAGAAGCGGCTGGTGATGGCCGTGCCGTATTTGGCCATTTCCTTGATGACGGCCGCCATGCGGCTGACGGGGACGTTTTCGGCATCGATCAATAGGGCGATGCGGTGATTGTTTTCCATGATTTTTCCTTTAAAGTATGTATTGAATACCATACATATAATAAATTACGGATGCCGATAATGCATCATCTAATCTTGCCAAGCGTCTTGACGCCGACGAATCGTCTGATGGTATACAATTGATTTATGAACGATAAACAAACTTTGCGCGACATGCTGATTCAAAAACGCCTGGCGTTATCGATGGCCGAGGTTCATCGCCGCTCGGCCCAATTGGTAAAGACGATTTTAGAACATCCGTCATATCGGCACGCCGAATTGGTCGCCTTATATTATCCGATCAGCCATGAGGTTGATTTGCGCTCGTTATTCTCCCTAGGCAAGCGCATCGCTTTGCCGAAGATTTATGGCGGCGAAATGCACTTTCTCGAAATCGGACCGGCTACTTTGTTGGAAACGAGCCGTTTCGGCATCAAAGAACCGATTAACGGTCAAGTAGTCGACGATCAGATCGACTTGCTTTTGGTTCCTTCGATTGCCATCGACGCAAAGTTTTACCGTATCGGTTACGGCAAAGGCTATTTCGACCGTTTTTTGGCTTTGCACCACCCAAAAACGTCCTTGGGCGTCGTTTATGACTTCCAACTAGTCAAACATTTCGACCATTCGGATACGGATATACCGCTTGACGGGGTTTTGATTGCCTAGTCGGAGGCAGTTTTCAGTTTGTTAAGTTTTGTCTGATCGCGTTGCCGTTTTCGTGAAAGTAAGATAGTCGCGGGGCACGAACTCGTATCCGCCTTTCGACAGTGAGGAAACGATGCCGTCTTTTTTTATGTATATCTCATCGTCGATGATCATGTCGATGTCGCGGGCATCAAAGTCCTTATTCAAAATTATCTCGACGCCTAAAGAGCCGTAGACGATCGGCTCGAAGCCGAAATCACGACGAATAATCATTAATAAATCGTCCAGCTGCCGGTACAATTTTTCGCGTTGCGCGCTCACTGATGGATTGGGGCGCGCAAACGCGTCAGGGTTTCCAAAAGAAAGCCAATTAATCCGGCAAAAAGCCGTTAATTACGATTTGTGATACTGGTCTTCGTCGATTTCGGTCGTCGCCAGGTAATTTTGGTATTTGCCCAACACGATGCGCGGCAGTTCGACGTCGATCGTCATCAATTGGGCGCCGTAATCGACATGGAGGATGTGTCCGTCTCGTTGGAGCGAACTATATAAATCCGGTTCCGTGTATGGGATGCAGACGACGGCTTCGATGTAGCGGCCGTCCATGAAGCGGCTGATTTTTTCTTCGAGCGGTTGGAAGCCGATGTCTTTAAGCGCGGATACCGACACGATGTTTTCAAACGGCAAGTCGTCGGGGTAGCCGGCGACGTCGACTTTGTTAAAGACATACAGTTCCGGTTTCGGTTCCTTGACGATGGCTTCGATCGTTTCTTCGACGTTCTCGAGCTGGCGCATGTATTCGGGGTTGGCGTAATCAACCACGTAAACGATCAGGTCGCAAAGTTCGATTTCTTCTAACGTCGAACGGAACGCGGCCACCAGATGCGGGGGCATGTTGCGGATGAAACCAATTGTGTCGATGGCGATGAAGCGGCGGTGGTTAGGCAACACGATCAGCCGCGCGGCCGTGTCAAGCGAAGAGAACAGTAAATCCTGCGCCAGCACTTGCTTGCTGCTGGAGGTGTTTTCGATCGAGTGGGTATAGAGCCGGTTGAGCAGCGTCGATTTGCCCGAGTTCGTGTAGCCGACGATGGCGACGGTGAACATGCCGGCCTCTTGGCGCTTCTTGCGCTGGGTGCTTCGCTGGGTCACCAGTTTCGCCAACGCTTTGCGGTCACGGATAATGTTGGCGTGGAGCCTTCGCCGTTCGAGTTCGAGTTTCTGCTCGCCTGGTCCGCCGATGGTGCCGGTGGCGCCCCGTTGCCTTGACAGTTCCCGATATCTTCCGATCAATCGCGGCAGCATGTATTGATCGCGCGCAAGCGATACCTGCAGTTTAGCGACGGGCGAATGGGCTCTCCGTTCGAATATTTCTAAAATCAGCATCGTGCGGTCGAGCACTTTGATGTCGAGCGCGGTTTCGAGATTGCGGAAGTGGACGGGTGAAAGTTCGTTATCGAAGATGACCACGTCGGCCAAATGTTCGCCGATCAGCTGTTTGAGTTCGATGACTTTGCCCGAGCCGATGTAAAAGTTCGGAGTCGGTTTCGCTCCTTTTTGAATGAAAGTGGCTTTAGTTTCGTAGCCGGCCGAAAACGCCAGCGTCGCCAATTCCTCGAGCGATTCCTTAAAATATTCTGACGTTGGCGTTTCCAGTCCGATCAGGATGGCTTTGTTTTCAATCATGGGACGCCTCTTGGGCTGGATTAACTTGTTTTGTTTTCGGCTGCTTTAATTTCCACAATAAATAGGAAATCACGCCGACGATGATGAAAATCATCAGGCTCCAATAGGCGACTCCGATACCGTTACCGTCGATTCGGAACCATCCGAGCCTTTGATAATCAAAAAAGAAATACGGGACGAACGTGTTCTCGGCCGGGAAGCTGATCCCCATTAGCGTCGCCGCCATCACAAATGCAAAATACGCTAGAGGCGGCCAAAAGGCATACCATACTTCGTTTTTCGAGCTTGCCGTACCGCGGTCGAACAGCCAAAAGTCTGCCAACGTCAATAACGGGGCGATGAAATGCAACGTGATGCTGGTGACCGAGATGACGTAGATGAACGAGATTGCCGGCGCCAAGATGAGACCAAAGACGAAGAATGTAAGAGTCACGCTTGTCAAACTGACGTATTTGAGGACCTTAAGCGCCGGAGTGATAAATGTCTTCTTGCCGCGATGGCGCCTAATCGCGTCAACCAAGAAAAAGGCCATGACAAGCATGTTGAAAATGTTGCTTTGGAGCGTGAAATAGAATAGCGATTGAAATCCATCGCCGGCCAACAGCGACCTGATGACGGAATTGGCCACGCCAATCAAGGTGAAGGCCACGACGCCGCTTTTCAGCATAATTGATGTTTTGGTTTCTTTATTCATATGACCTCAAAATTGGAACCACGTCGCCATCATGGCGACGAGATCGAAAAAGGACAATCCGACATTTACCGCCATCAGTATAAACGCATATGATCCGAAGGCGATCCACATTGCTCTGGATTTGGTTTTGATGGCTTTGACAAGATTAATCACCACTAAAATGACGGCTAGCGGAATCGAGGCGACGACGATGCCGTTGCCCCATAAAAAGGCAATCGTACCGATCGGATTATTGAATCCGCCGCCTTCGATCGGGACATAGCCAAAGCCGATCAGAGTAACAAGGGCCACCAGCAAGACCACAAAAAAAGCATAGCTGGCGATAAGGACGGTTATGTCTATGACATAGGTCCAGGCTGCTTTGCCATGCTTTTCGGGAATGACGATTAATGACTTGAATAGATTGAGTAGTTCCATAGGACATACTAATCATATCATTAAGACCGTCAGGCCAATATCAATTAAATGCGGATTAGGATATGGTCTCCGTCATGTGTTTTGACTTCGACGATGGTGAGGTGGCCGTGACGCCGCACATACCGTCTGGCCGCTTTGACTAGTTGGGGTAATAATCCGACCAAAGTGATCACATTTTCGTCATGATGGCTGCTTTTGATGATGGCATGACGGACGATGTGCCATTTGGCGACTCCAAGGGGCATCCAAATACGGATGCGCGGTCCCCGCTTGGTTAGAACCTTGATAACCATTAGTTGACGGTTACTTCGACATGGTCGCCGTCGGCCGAGTCGATTTCGACCAGTTTGCCGATGACGCCTTGTTCGATTAAGGTCATGATTTGCTTGAAGTCGATGTTCTTGAGCGCTTCGTTTCCATTAACCGCCGGCATGGCGACGCCCGATTCGACGACGATCTTGAGTAGGGCGACCGGGATGTTGATCCTGACCTTGTCTCCATCGGTGGAGTCAACTGTGACCTTCAAAGTCATGTTTTTGACGTCTTTACGTTCGTTTTCGGGAACGAGATGCGGCGTTTCTTTCGCCTTGCCGACTAGTTCGTCGACGGTGACGCCGAGCACTTCCGATAATGTCAATAAGCCATCAATGTCGGGATACGACGCGGCGCATTCCCATTTGGAGACTGCTTGTGGCGAGACGTGCAGTTTGTCGGCCACTTCTTCCTGGGTCAGGCCCTTATCTTTTCTTAAGCGGGCGAGCCGGGTTCCAAAACTTTCTTTCATGTGTGTGTGTCCTCCTTTTAAAGACGCCTTCATTGTAGATAGCGATGAGGGCCAAAGTAAGCGACGGAAAGTTGAATAAGGCCCATTTTCTATAATGTTAGTTGTTTTTTCCCTCAACCATAAGTTGTATTGGCTCTTTTTCATATAAAAAGGGGCTAAAAGCGTGTTTTTAGCCCCATAAGTTCTTCTATCAGATAAACTAGCGTATTTCTTTAAACGGAACGGTTTCGACGTTACGGTTTTGCTTCAGGTCAAGATAGAATTCATATGTCGCCAGATTGATCTTCGGAACGACCCAGAATAGAAGGATGCCGGCAGTTAGTATACCGAGTAATATCCAGCCGATATAGCTTAAGTGGAGACAAAACAATTCCCACTTGTGGCCTTCCATCATCTGCTCGCTCTTCTTAAGGGCGGCCATCGGGTCGATTGTCGGTTCTTCATTGAGGATGAAGTAGCTCATCTGATAGGCATAGGCTTTGATGATGCCGGGGATCAAAAACAAGAGCGACCATAGGAATATCAGCACCATTTGGATGATGCCCACCAGCATGGCATTGACGAAGTTTTCGAATCCTTTGAACAATGTTTCAATCGACGGCTTTTCGCGGCGGGCGACCCCGATGATGAAAATCGTGAATCCAAGCATCAGCGGACCCTCGATTAGGAATCCGCCGAACACCGTCGAGGTAGCGGCGCCCAAAATAACCATCATCAAAAAATACGCTAGAACGGTATAGGTCGAATAGGCACTCATCTTCTCTTCAGCGGCTTGACGGTATTCTTTTGCGGTCTTCATGTTTCTCTCCTATATTACAATGAATACTTTATCATTTTCGATGACCGCGACATACTTTTTCAGGTCATGGGCGGAAATATCGGGCACCAGCATGTTCGCTTTGGCGCTTGGCACCACTTTGGCTTTGGTGATGTCGATCATTAAGCCATGCTCTTTGCACTGAATGATTCCATCTTCGTATTTTCCCGGCGACAGCGGGGCCCCTTTATGCGGGCACTTGTCGAGGATGGCGTATGGTCTGCCATCATGGACGACGAGCAAGATGGCGCGGTCGTTAATGAGAACGCGTATCTTTTTCTTCTCGAGGAGGTCGGCTTGGGAACATACATAATGCTTCATGAAATTCGCTCCTTAGATAAATATATCATCGCAAGTCGCCTTTGAAGATAGATTGGCAGATATAAAAAGAAGAAAAACGATTTTTTGTCGTTTCAAATAAAAAAAAGGGCTCTCGCGAGCCCTCGGTGGTATTAATTGGTTTTATCGTCGTCGTCCTTTATGTCGCGCAGATTCTCAAACGCCTTGTCGCTGTCCGGATTGACGCGGAATTCGGACATCATTCGATTTACCGTCTCGTATTGGTTGCGAACACCCTCTTTTGAACTGCGGTAGCGGGCTGTTCGATCGTGCCGGATACCCAATGAGCCGGCCGCCGCGAAGGCATCGAAGTTGGCGCCAAGAAAGACGAACTCCCAGCCTCGTTCTTGCCGGTCGATAATTTGATGGCGTACATCTTCGAGACGGTACTCGTAACTGGCGTTTTCAAGTCCGTCGGTTGTGATGACAAACAATACTTTCGTCGGTCGCTCGTCTTGTTGCATGTCGCGGTGTACTCTCGTGATTTTGCTGATGCTGCGGCCCAGCGCATCAAGAAGCGCCGTCGTTCCGGTGGCAAAATACGTCGCGCGTGAAAGATAGGGCACCTCGCGGATGGGGATGCGGTTGTGGATGACTTCGCTTCTGTGGTTGAAAAGCACAGTCGAGAAGATGGCTTCCCCCGACACCTCCTTTTGCTTTTCTAGCATGGCGTTGTAACCTCGGATCGTTTCATCGGTCAGCTGTTCCATTGAACCGCTCCGGTCTAGTATAAAGACGACTTCTGTAAATTCCTTTTTCATGGCTTTCTGCCTCCTTTTGCCTATAGCATAGCGAAAAGAGGAGGCCGTTTGGTCGCTTCGAAAGCGACATCGTTATACTTTCAATAAGGGCTCGGAGTAGTCGTCAAGCGTATCGTTTATTTTCATGATATCGAACTGCTTATGTTCGATGTGATAGCGGATGATAAGGTCGAAATTTTGGCTCATTGACAACGTATAGCCGGCTCGTTTCAATAAATCAAGGGTTTCGTCGATATTAAGTTTTAGGGCAAGGCATAAGGCAATCGCTGTTTCTCTTTTGGGGTGATAATTGTTTCCGCGAATCTTTGAAAACAACTTTTTGTCCAAATGCGCCCGCGTATAAACTTCGACATCGTCATATTTTCTCTCTCTAATGAAATCAAACAGAGCTTGCGAGAAGGTTTTTTCCTTGTGGGCGGAAAAGTCGACGGCGACAGCCGACTCGATATTAATATTCGCGAAATTGTTTTCTTGGTCCTCACGATAACTTCTTTTGATCGATTCCGTTCGAAGCTTTGGCTCCCGATCAGCAAAGTAATCATCTTCTTTGATGTTTCGTTGTGCCAAGGCGCCCATGATCGACTCAAACCGGCTTTCGTAAAGCGCAAACGATTCTTTGTCATAAATAACTAGATATACATCAAGACGATGACTCAGCAGAAATGCTTTGATGGCATCGATGGCAATATCGAGAGCCGCTTGTTTCGGAAAGCCGTACAGCCCCGCCGATATAAGCGGAAAGGCAATCGAACGCAAACCTAATTCAAGCGCCAAATCCAGCGCCCGGACATATACGGAGGTCAACCTCGACCGTTCATTATTGGCGCCACCGACCCAGATGGGACCAACGGCGTGGAAGACGTACTTGGCTTTGAGACGATAGGCCGGGCTGACGACGATTTGTCCATCGGCCAAGGTGCCAAATGTCTCCCTTTTACGGAGCAATTCCGGGCCGGCCTTCATGTTGATGGCCGCTTCGACGCCTCCGCCGAAAATAGGTAGTGGGTCAGCCGAATTGACGATGGCATCGACTGCCATTTTGGTTATGTCTTGATGGATTACGTGCAGTGGCATGACTTGATTATACCTTGTCTAATATCGTTAAATCACTAGACATTGTAACCTGGATTTGACATCAAGGCGGCAAAACGCGCCGTTTGTAGCGCTTTCATTCTATTTAAATAAATATAAATATCTTATAAGTTACATGCTAAAATAAAGCAAATATAAACAAAAAGGAAAACGAAGATAACATGTCCCGCATCATTGTAATCGCTGGGGATTTGGCTTCCGGAAAGTCCACCCTGGCGAAAAATCTCTCGTCCCATTTCAAAATCCCCTACTTCACGAAGGAGGGCGTCAAGGAACTCCTGAGCGAAGAACTCCAGTATCAGGATCGCGTCGAAAACAAGAAATTGTCCAATGCCGCGATAGATGTCCTCCTGCACATTCTCGAACGCGTGACCGAAGTATCCGGCAGCGCCGTTCTCGAAGCCAATTTCCACAAATCAGAACTTGAGAAGATCAAACGCGAATGCGAACTCCACCACTCGGAAGTTATCCTCTTATACCTGACCGGGGATATCGATGTGCTCTATGAGCGCTTCATGTATCGTGAATATTACCAAAACCGTCACCCCGTCCACCTGACCCATCCCCTCCAGGACATCGATGAATTTGAAAACTACGTCAATAAATGGCGTGCGGAAGAGGAAGTCTTGCCCCGCCACTACATCGACGTTACCAATTGCGACCGCGAAGTCATCTTCGCCAAAGCGTTAGAAAAACTAAAAGAACTCGGACTGACCGAGTAAACATAGGAAGGTAAAGCCATGACATACGAATCGGAAAAAATCCGCAATATTCTTTTCTTGGGCCACCAAGGCTGCGGCAAGACATCGCTCATCGAATCATTAGCCAGC
>Ga0172371_10005871_pt1 | contig 18082 bp, 12 predicted proteins | sample Lak12m_FD_114543 | JGI IMG/M metagenome (GOLD analysis project Ga0172371, IMG submission 114543) | Freshwater microbial communities from Kabuno Bay, South-Kivu, Congo - kab_022012_12m | ecosystem: Environmental > Aquatic > Freshwater > Lake | place: Democratic Republic of the Congo: South-Kivu...
ACCGTGTAGGGATGGCTGGATTGCTGGGTGTAAAGATGGTAGGGATTGGCAAGGTCGCTGAAGGTGGAATCTCCAAAATCCCAGGCATAGGTAAAGCTATTGCTGTCCGGATCGAGCACGGTGCTGCTGAATTGAATGCCGGTATTGCGCGAAGTGGGCGGAGTGTAGCTGATACTTACTGAGGGAGGAACCGGTAGATCGGCGCTGATATCCTCGATGGCGTCAAAAAATACGCTGCGGGAGGTGGTGATATCGTCCAGATCGTTCACATAGATAATTCCATTCAAAACGGGCAGATAGCCCCAAAAAGCCTGCCAGTCAGCAGCCAGCGGTAGCTGGTAGGTATTCCACTGCCCACTGGAAAAAGCTCCCTGATACACCGGCACCCAGGCTTCGATATCCAGAACGCGGTTGCCCGCAAAACTGTAAAACAACTGGTGCACCCCATCGCTAAAGCCTATGCCCTGCACCTTGGCGACATTGGTTGAAGAGCCTGGATTGGGATTTACTTTCACCTGGATGATGCCGGTATTATCGATGGCGTAGGGAGTTATCTGCTGCAGTTTCCAAGAGTTGCCGGTCAGCTTCAGGCACCAGGGACTGCCATCGGGAGTTGCCGCATCGAGGCTCCAGGCGTCTGGCTGAATATCTTCATTCGCCCAGGAAGTAAGGGTAACGGCGCCGCTGTCGAAATTTTCCAGCGGAGTAAGGCGCACTGCGGCAAAGCCGGCGTTTAGGAACATCCATAGGACTGCAAAGGCAATTATCGCTCTGTGCATGTTAACCTCCCTGACAGGTGTATAAAACAAACTAACTCAGAACATGGTTTATGCAATTTCCGTGCCAGCTTGCGCAACCATTTAGCCTGCTTCCTCCCTACGCATAGGCATGAAAGGCTCGCTGGTAAGCAGAGTGGGTTGGTGTCAATTCCGCTGCGGTTGGACATGAGTTTCCAGTGCGTCAGGATGGACCCGCTACCCAGCCAATCATTTACCTGTGTTGTTCTTACCATATATTTATAGGATGGGTAAAGCATGGGATATGGATGGGAAAACTTGGGACGCAATGAATCTGAACCAGGCTCGAACCCTTGAACCCTTGAACTTCTATACTGCCTATCTTACTCCACCGTAACACTTTTTGCCAGGTTACGCGGCTGATCCACATCATAGCCCTTCAGATCGGCAACGTGATAAGCCAGCAGCTGCAAAGGAATAACCGTTAACAAAGGTTGCAGATTGGTAAGGGTGTCCGGAATCTCGATCACGTGCTCGGAGATCTTCCCCACTTCCTTATCTCCCTGGGTGACAATCGTGATCAGCCTCGCCTTACGGGCACATACTTCCTGAAGATTGGAATAAACCTTGTCGTAAAGCGGATCATTGGTCGCAATCGCCACCACAGGCATATTTCTATCGATCAGGGCGATGGGACCGTGTTTCATCTCTGCGGCTGGATAGCCTTCGGCATGGATATAGGATATCTCTTTCAGCTTCAAAGCTCCTTCCAGAGCTACGGGATAGTTCACTCCCCTGCCCAGGTAAAGGGCGTGCTGGCTGTCCTGGATGCTTGCTGCGATCGCTCTGATCTTGTCGTTCAGCGCCAGGATCGCCTCCACCTTTTCCGGTATTTTGGCAAGCTCCTTGATATACTCCATTCCCTGCGAGGCGGAAAGGATGTTCATTCTACCCATCAGCACAGAAAGCAGGAACATGATCGTAACCTGCGAGGTGAAAGCCTTGGTGCTGGCAACCCCTATCTCGCTTCCGGCATGGATGTAGGAACCGCCGTCGCTTTCTCTGGCGATGGTGCTGCCCACCACATTGGTAATACCCAAAACCCTGGCACCCTTTGCCTTGGCTTCCCGCAAGGCTGCCAAAGTGTCCGCCGTTTCGCCGGATTGGCTGATTACAAAAACCAGGGTGTCCTCTGGAATGATGGGATTACGATAGCGGTATTCCGAAGCATATTCGGCGTGCACGGGGATGCGGGAAAAATCCTCGATCAGATATTTGCCGATCAGCGCTGCATGAAAAGAGGTTCCGCACGCCACCAGATGTATCTGCTTGATCTTGCGCAGCTCGAAACTGGGCAGGCGAAGCCCTCCCAACCTGGCAGTGCCCATCAGTTCGTTTATTCTGCCCCGAAAGCCGTTGCCGATGGTGATGGGCTGTTCAAATATCTCCTTCAGCATAAAGTGTTTGTAATCGCCCTTTTCTATGGCGGAAATATCCCAATCCACTACGGAAATCTCCGGTTTTACACTGGCTTTGTCCAAGGTGGTGATCTCGAATCCATCCGCTTCCACGGTGCAGATCTCATTATCCTGCAGATAGATGACGTGTTTGGTATGGATGATGATCGCACTCACATCGCTGGCGATAAAATGCTCGGTGTCGCTGATACCGATGATCAGAGGACTGCCCTTGCGAACTGCGATCAGCTTGTCAGGGTGTTTTTTGGACAACACCACCAGTCCGTAAGTGCCTTCCACCCGCTTCATGGCTTCGCGCACAGCGTCTTCCAAACTGGTGCCGCTGCTGAGAAACTGCTCGATCAGATGCGCCACCACCTCGGTATCGGTATCGCTGTTAAAACGGTGACCCAGCTCGATCAGCTTTTCCCTCAGCAGTTTATAGTTCTCGATGATGCCGTTGTGAACGATGGCGATATCGCCGGTGCAATCCAGATGCGGATGGGCGTTCATTTCGTTCGGCTCGCCGTGAGTAGCCCAACGCGTATGCGCTATGGCGATGTTTCCGCTGCATTTGTTGGGTTCCGGCAAGCAGCGTTCCAGCTCGATGATCTTACCCTGGCGTTTGTAAACCTGCAGTTCCTCCCCGTGGATCAAGGCACAGCCAGAGCTGTCGTAACCACGGTATTCCAGCCTTTTTAGGGCTTCTATCACGATGGGCAGAGCATTCCTCTGTCCGATGTATCCAATTATTCCACACATGGTTGCGCTCCTTTGGCGGTGATTTTATGAAAGGTAAACAGGGCAAATATCAGGATCAGTCCCGCGGGGATCGCCAGCCAGTAATGCAGGAAATCCTCGCCATTAAGCAGCGGTTTCAGCCAGGCGCTGGCTCCGTAAGTGCTTACGAACAGAGCAGCTCCGTTATTGATGGCATGGGACAGCATACTATTGTAAATTGACCCCGACCGAATGGTAAGATAACCAAGCAGCAAACCCAGCAGAAACACCGGTAAAAACCTGAAGGGATCGAGGTGGAAAAGGGCAAAGAGCAAAGCGCCGATCACCACCGCCGACTTGAAACCGTATTTTTCGAAAAAGCGGATAATGAAGCCCCGGAACAGCAGTTCCTCGCAGATTCCCGGAACGATCGCTACCGCCAGAAACACCTTCCACAGGTTTTTATCCATGGTAAACACATGGGACAGCTTCTCCAGATATTCCTTCGGAAAAGGAAATACCAGATTGGTAAGCTGTGTCAGCAGCGACACCAGGATCGCCGCAGGGATGGCGATAAAGGGGATCAGCAGAAGTTCCAGGGGTTTGGGCGGTTTCATCCTCAATATCTCTCTGCTGTTCAGTTTTAGGATTCTGAGGATCACCAGCACCGGTAGGGCGATGATGATCAACTGAGTTTGCAACAAGCCGGTAAAGAGATTTTCCCTTTGCAGATATCCACCCAGATAGTAAAGCAACACCAGCCCTATCGTATAATATACCATACCATTATAGGGATTGAAGAAATTACGGCGATCGCTTTTAATGGCTTTCAGACCTCCGCTGTCCTCGTCCGCCCGGAACAGGATGGACTCTGTGGTGAACAGCTTGATCGTAGCCCAGATGGCAAGGATATCCAGGACAATGGTGCTGCCGACCGTGATCAGAATGTGGGTGAGGGTAAATTCGTTGATCATGACCGCTTTGAACAACAAGGCAATATTCACCACGGGGATCAGCGCCCAGAGATTATTGATCTCGGCAGTGGGTAAAAAGCTGATGAAACCAAGCATCATAGCTACCATCATCAGCGGTTGCTCGTAGGTTCTGGCTTCCTTCATGTTGCGGCTGAAGGTTGAAATAGAGATCAGGATCGCCGCAAACAGGGTTGCCAGTGGGATCATGGCTACCAAAAGGATCAGGATGGCACTGATCGGCATTTGCACACCGGTGAGTTCCTGCGACTGATTGGCAAGCATGAACTTTAAGGAAAAACTGATACTGAACAGATTAATGATCATGTTCAGCATGGAAAGGGTAATCACGGTGAGGTATTTGCCGAATACGATCTCGATGCGTCCCACCGAGGATACCAGAAGCGTTTCCAGGGTTTTGCGCTCTTTTTCGCCTGCCACCAGGTCTGCCGCAACGGTGGAAGCCCCCGCCACCAGCATCATGATCACGATATAGGGCAGGAACATACCCAGGAACATGCCCATTTTCTTCTGTGCTGAAGAGGTGTCCTCCTCACGCATACTGATCAGATTCATCAATTCCGGATTGACCCCCGCAGAACTCAGTTCCGTGCGCTGTAAGTCTTTTTCCCGCTTGGAAACGGCTTTCTCCAGATTGGAATAGACCATCTTGCCCTGTTCCTTGGACTTGTCATACTGCACGTAAACATGATAGTATTTCATCCCTTGGGCATTTAATGAATCCTTCAGACTGACGATCGCCTGAATATCCTTACTCTGATACAAGGTTTGGCTCGTTTTTCCATAGGGCAGCACAGTGTAATTCTTAAGGGCTTTGAAGTCTCCGATCAGCAGCCGGGAAACATCGTTGTTTATGCTGTCATTCACGGCTATCGTTGCACCCCGTTCCATCAAAACAGCAGTCTGACGCAGCATCAGAGAATTGAAACCCACAATGAGCAGCGGATAAAGGATCACCGGCAAAATGAAGGTGGTAAAGATCGTGCGTTTATCACGCAGGACTTCCAGGATCTCTTTACGGTAAACAACCAGAGTTTTATTAAAATTCATGAGCCTGAACCTCCATTTCGTCGGTAAATCTGTTCACATAGGACACGAATACATCATCCAGATCGGTTTGCCCCGAGGTCTGCCGCAGTTCCGCCAAAGTTCCGTCCGCCAATACCTTGCCTTTGTGGATCATTACAATCCGGTCTGCCAGCCTTTCCGCTTCACGCATGATGTGGGTGGAAAAGAGCACACATTTTCCCCTGAGCTTGCATTGCCGGATAAAAGCCACGATATTGCGGGCGGTGAGAATGTCCAAACCTGCGGTTGGCTCGTCGAAGATCATCACCGGTGGATCATGGATGATGGAACGCACGATCGACACCTTTTGCTTCATACCGGTGGAGAGGAATTCGATCTTTTTATCCAGAAATTCTTTCATATCCAGCAGTTCCACCATTTCTTCCATTCTGGCGATGATCACCTTATCCTCAATGCCATACAGTCTGCCGAAGTAGATAATGAACTCTCTACAGGTCAGGCGGTTATACAGTCCTGTGTCGCCAGAAAGGAAACCCAGGTTTTCGCGCACTTTCTGAGGATTTTCCCTGATGTCCCAGTTCTGGATATAAGCTGTGCCGGAATTGGGCTGGAACACGGTGGAGAGAATCCGCATGGTAGTGGTTTTCCCCGCTCCATTTACCCCCAGCAGACATACGATCTTACCGTCCCCAGCCTCAAAACTGAGGTTATCCACCGCATAAAACAAGCTTCCATCCTTTTTGGGAAAGGACTTCGACAGATTATTCACCTTGATCATAAATACTCCTCAGGAGTTTTACTTTAGTTTATCAAGTTCATTATTTGGATCAGGCATTATTTTGTCGAGGTTTTTTTCTCAACCTGCGCCGAATTTACTTGACATCCTGAGTATCTGTCATTTTTTTCGGTATTATTGAAAAGGAGATGATATGAAAGTTTCTTCCGTGCTCTATTTAATAGCCGCGCTTGCATTTTTTATGCCGTTCTTTGTGGTTAGCTGCCAGCAAACTGAGCTTATCAAGATCGATGGGATCAAGCTGGTAACCGGCGGAGAGATCAAACTTCCCCTAAACGACGTGCTCCGTGAATCAATAGATAAGGACACTCCCCCGGCAGAAGACAAAAAGATCAAGCCCCAGCCCCTGGCGATCGCCGCTTTTGCCATTGCCATTCTGGCTATCATTCTGGTACTGGTTCTGCCGCGCAGTCTCTATCTTATTCCAGCATTGTTCAGCCTGGCGGGGATCATCTGTCTGCAATTGTTGAAAAGCGGTATGCTGGACGCCATGTCGCTGGATAATTCAGGGCTCAGTCCCTCCATAGACCTGGCAAAAGTGCTGTCCCTGAAAGCCAAATTTGGCTTTTGGCTGTCCAATATCTCCTTTTTCCTGGGAGGCGTCGTTGTAGTGGTAGCCGGAATGCTTGGGCGTTCCGAGGGTTTCCAGCCTACCCAGCCGAGCACTGGATTTGAGCATCTGCGCCCTGTGCCTCCTTTGGAGCCGGTTCATACTCCCACGCAAACAGAACCCGAGGTTGCTGAGATCGTTGAACCTGATCCCCCTGAACCTGTGGAGGAACCTCAACAGTAGCGTGGACAACCCCAAAGAACTCCGGTTCATCCGTTATCTTTTAATCCTGATCGCCATCCCGGTTGTGGTGGTGATACTGAAAGCGCTTAAGGCGATCTTTATCCCCCTGATCATCGCCGTGTTCCTTTCCTTTCTCTTTTCACCGCTCACCAACTTCCTGAAACGGCGTAAGATACCAATGCTGGTGATTCTCCTTGTCACCCTCATTATCATCGCTTTGTTCTTTGCCATCGTCATTACCCTTGTTTATGCCGCCTCCAGCAACCTGATCAGCGGACTGCCCAAATACCAGGACAGCTTTTCGCAGTATGTTAGCGGAACGGTGGCTTATTTTCAGCAGAAAGCCAGCGCTTGGAACATCTCCAGCGAGCATATGTCCCTGATGAATTTCACCCAGTTGCTCACTTCCGGCTTCAGTTCGCTGCCCAAAATGATCAGCACCACGATGAACACCCTGGTGGATATTTTCTGGAATTTGTTCCTGATCGTGGTGTTCCTGATCTTTATCCTGCTGGAAACGGATAAATTGTCCCTTAGGCTGAAAAAGGTGATGAGCTACAGCAGCAAAGAGCAATCTCTGGACACCCTGCGCAGCATCGAGGAACAGATCCAGAAATACCTTACCGTGAAAGCGATCATCAGTCTGGCAACCGCCATGGTGGGTATGGGACTGATGCTTGCCTTTGGCATCGATTTTGTGCTGGTTTGCGGTATATTGCTGTTTGTGCTGAATTTTATTCCCAATATCGGCTCCATCATCGCTTCTGCCATTCCGATCGTGATCTGTGCCCTGCAAAGCGGGTTCGATCTGCGCACCCTGATGTTTGCCCTGCTCATCTCCGCTACCCAGATGCTGTTTGGCAACATCATGGAACCGCGCATCCAGGGTAACCGGCTGAATCTTACCCCGATAATGGTGCTGATCTCTTTGATCTTCTGGGGCTGGCTGTGGGGAATCGTGGGCATGCTGATCTGCGTTCCACTCACCTCAGCGATCAATATCCTCCTCAAACAGCTTGATCCGGACAACATAGTATCGGCGATCATTAGCAGCGAATGATAATACCCTATCCCCTTTCCGACGGCAAGCTCATCGACAGATTCCTTGCCCTTTGCTGTAATCGCGATCCGGAGTTGCAGCCCGTTTCAGAGGGTTATTGCTTTGTACCGGAACAGCGCTATGTTTCCCTGGGTGCCAGCAACAGCCTGGAAGACAATGTTCAAATTGATACTTGCCAGAGCGACGGCGTAAAGGTATTTCGCCGGCTCTGCGGAGGGGAGGCGGTATATCTGTCGCCGAATTGCGTGGTTTACACCTCAGTTTTGGTAGCTGGTAAACCTCCCAAAGCTGCCGATTTCTTTGGCTCCAATCTGGAAAACATAGCACAAAAACTAACTGCCGCAGGGATAACGGGAATCGAACGCCGGGGCATTTCAGACCTTACCCTGGGCGAGAGGAAATTCCTCGGCTGTGCGATCTACCGGAAAAGCGGGTTTATCCTCTATCAGGCTGTGATTAACGTAAAAGAGGATCCTCAGGTGATCTCACGCTATCTGAAACATCCGGTTAGAGAACCGGACTATCGCAAGTCCCGCCCTCACAGCGAGTTCATCACTTCCCTGCAGGCACAGGGCTATCGCTTTGAACCGCAAGAAATAGCAATTATGCTGGGCTCTTCTCCCCATCAAGTAATCAACTAAGCTATACCATCCTACCCTTTACCCATCCTTTACCCATCATATAAAAATAGGGTAAGTAAAGGATGGGAAACTGATTGGAACATTTGTGAGTTTTTCAGCTTGTATTTTTAGAGACTGGCAGCCCGTAATGTGCATTGGGGGAGTTGATTTCCACCTTCCTGCCCCTTCCTTGCTCACTCTGTTTATGGATGGAACATACCCACCTGATACCCTCCAAAGCTTTCTTCAGGAAGCGTCTGACAGGCTATGAAGGCACGAGGGACAGAATGAGCAAGGAAGAAGCAGGGTTGAGGCAATACAAGTTCACCTCTGCAGACGGCGCTTTGGCAAGCGCCGGTACATTTAAACCAATAAGTTATTGAGGTATGATGAAATGAGGCCGGCAGGCAAAATATGGGACTATTTGCTGAGCAGATCGGTTAGGAGTTTGCCCACTTGTTCCGGAGTGAGCTTGCGCATGCAGTTAAAATGCCCCAGGGGACATCCGGGCAGTCCATGCAGCGAACAGGGTTGGCACTTAAGCCCGGCGGAAAGCACCACCGCTTGGTCGTTCAGAGGACGAAACCCCAGCCTGACATCCGTTCCCCCAAAAATGGCGATCTGCGGCTTTCCCAGCGCTGCGGCAAGATGCATGGGTCCGGTGTCACCGCTGAGCACCAGATCGTAGTTCTGCAGGGAAGAAAGCAATTCAGAAAAACCCAGTTTCCCGGCAAGATTTTGGCAATTGCCATTGGTTCCGGCAGTTATGCCATCGCAAAGAGTCTTTTCGCCTGAGCTGCCATACAGGGTAAACTGAGAGGTGGGAAAACTGTTGATCAGCTGAGTCCAGTATTCAGGCAGCCAGCGTTTGGTGTAGTGTGTCGCACCGGGAAAACAGGCGATCTTATGCTGTTCAGTCTCCTTGCTTGCCGGCGGTTGCTCCGGATGAAGCACGGGATAGCTCCAGGGTTCAGTGATACCCAGTTTGTTAAGGGCGGACATATAGAGATCGACCGTACTGTTGATCGCCAGATCACTTTTCCCCTTTGCGATCGCCTGGCGTAAAGCCCGCTGTTTCTGGTAGGTAATCTTGCTTTTTGCCCGGCAGAACGCCATTAATAAAAATGATGAGAATTTGCCCTGCAGATCGATGGCAAGGTCGTAGCGGGTCTGGCTTAGCTGGCGGTGAAAAGCAAGCTCCTTGCGATATTCCAGCACCTTTAGATCAAGCCCGAACCGCACCGGCAAGCTGGCATACTCCGGCTTGCAGACAAAGTGAATCTCGGCTTGGGGGTATTTATTACGTAAAATGGCACAGACCGGCTGGGTGAGAATGATGTCACCCAGCGAACTGAGCCTGATTATCAGAATTTTCATTTAAGCTGGCGGATGAGCTCCGGAACGAGCTGCATAACCTCTGGAAGTTTGGCGATCGCCTTGCCTCCCGCCATTGCCAGATCGGGCTTTCCGCCGCCTTTGCCATCCAACTGAGCTGCCAAAGCGGAAACGATCTTGCCGGCGTGAAAGCGAATGGTAAGGTCAGAACTGACCGCGCAGACGATATTCAGCTTATCCTCATGCAGATTGAACAGGGTGGCGATAGTACCTTTCAACTTTGCCTTCAGATTTTCGGACACTGCTTTCAGGATTTCCGGTGAGGTAAAAGCGGTTTGCTGCACAATCAGCGAAAATTCTCCGGCGGTCTGGCTGGCAGAAAGCAGTTCTGCTACTTGGGCTTCGCTTTCCTTCTGTTGTATGGCGTTAATGGTATTTTCCAGAGTTTTCTGGTTTTCCAGGATGGCGTCCAGCTTGCTTTCCAGGGCATTGAGCGGACTATGCAGTTTGTTTGCCAGTTTGCCCAGCTCGTCCTGCATATTCTCCACCCATTCCAGCGCTTTATTGCCAGTTACGGCTTCGATGCGCCTGATGCCCGCAGCGATGGAGCTTTCGTTGACAATCTTGAACAAGCCGATCTCGCCGGTGGAGGAAACGTGTGTTCCGCCACAAAGCTCCAGAGAAAAATCCGCAACCCTTACCACTCTTACCTCGCTGCCGTATTTTTCCCCGAACAGAGCCATGGCACCTTCCTGCTTGGCGGAATCTATGTCCTGGAGGGTGGTACTAACAGTCAGATCGCGCATAATGGTATTATTGACAATGCGTTCCACTTTTCTCAGTTCCTCCGGTTTCACCGCACTGAGATGGGTGAAATCGAAGCGCAGATGCTCCGGATGCACGAAGGAACCTTTCTGTTGGACATGTTTGCCCAGAATCTCGCGCAGCGCTTTGTGCAAAAGATGCGTGGCAGTGTGATTGCGGGCGGTGCTTGCCCTTCGGGAAGCGTCAATTTCAGCGATGACTGGTTGATCGGTGATGATCCCTTTGGACAGGCGACCATAATGCAAAATGTAGTCATCCTGCTTGCGAACCTCGGCGATGGCTATCTCGAAGTCCTGATTGCCAATATATCCAGTGTCTGCTACCTGACCTCCGGATTCGGCATAAAATGGCGTTTTGGCAAGCTGGATAACCACTTTGCCGCTGTCCTCAACGGCATAACGCTGGATGGCGGTCTCCACCCTGGATTCCGTGTATCCGGCAAATACAGTCGGCGTAAGCGGCTGAAACTCAAGCCAGTTATCCATACTGCTCTGCATCCCGAATTTACTGGCACTGCGAGCTCTCTGGCGCTGGGATTCCATTTCCTGGTCAAAGCCTGCCTGGTCGATGGTCAAGCCCCGTTCCTCGGCAAGCAAGGTGGTAAGATCGAGGGGAAAGCCGTAAGTATCATAAAGCAGGAAGGCATCGGCTCCCGAGATCTGCTTGCCCTCCAGTTTTCCACAGATATTGCCGAAAATCTCCAGTCCGGTGTCCAGAGTCTTGTTAAAGCGCTCTTCCTCGACTTTGATGATCATGCGGATATAGTCGTCCTTACCCTGCAACTCGGTAAAGTGATGCCCCATCAGTTCGAGCACGGTGCTAACCAGGGTATGCAAAAAGGGTTCGGCAAAACCCAGCAATCTGCCATGCCTGGCTGCCCTTCTGAGGATGCGGCGCAACACGTAGCCTCTGCCTTCGTTGGAAGGAAAACCGCCGTCTGCCAGAGCAAAACACAAACAGCGCAGATGATCGGCGATCACCCGATGCGAAATGCCCGTTTCAGGATCGTAGGGGATTCTCGAAGCCTCAGCAAGTCTGTTGATGATCGGCATGAACAGATCGGTTTCGTAGTTGCTGTGTTTGTTTTGCAGCACTTGGGTGATCCGTTCCAAGCCAGCTCCAGTATCCACGAACTTGTGCTTCAGCGGGGTCAGAGACCTGTCCTCTTCGCGGTTATACTGGATAAAAACCAGGTTCCACAGCTCGATATAGCGGGCGCAATCGCCATTCACTTTGCAGATGTGACCGGGAAGGTGCTGTTTATCGCAATGCTCGGCTCCGCGGTCAATATGTATCTCGGAGCAGGGTCCGCAGGGGCCGGTCTCCCCCATTTCCCAGAAATTGTCTTTGTCGCCGTGATAGCTGATATGTGCCGGAATGATGTCGGTTTGAGTTTTCCACAGCTCACAGGCTTCCTGATCGCTGTCGTGAACCGTGGCATAAAGCAGCTCCTTGGGCAGTTTCCACACTTCGGTAAGCAGTTCCCACGCCCAAGTAATGGCTTCTTTTTTGTAGTAATCGCCGAAACTCCAGTTTCCCAGCATCTCGAAAAACGTGTGATGATAGCCGTCTTTGCCCACTTCCTCCAGATCGTTGTGCTTACCACCGGCGCGGATGCACTTCTGGCTGTTCACCGCCCGCGGAAAAGTGATCTCACGTTGCCCCAGAAAGATGCTTTTAAACTGGTTCATGCCCGCATTGGCAAACAGCAGCGTGGGATCATCGGCTGGAATTACCGGCGAGGAGGATATGAACTGGTGTCCCCTGGACAGGAAAAAATCGAGGAAGGATTGTCTGATCTCTTTACTGCTCAGCATCATTTAATCTTCCAGAGAGTCATAGTTTTCGATGATCCATTTCTCGGCGCTCCAGGCGGCAATGGCGCCATCGCTGGCGGCGGTAACCACCTGGCGCAGAACGGTGTGCCGGATATCGCCTGCCGCGTAGATGCCGGGGATATTGGTATGCATATTCTCATCGGTAAGCACGAATCCTCCGCTGTCCAGCTCCAGACGCGATTCCAGCAGATCGTTGTTGGGCAGAATTCCCACATAGATAAAGATGCCGTCCACGGGGATATGGGATATCTGATTCGTTTTACGATTGTAAACTTCCAGTTCCTGCACCTTGTTTTCGCCTCTGATCTCCTGCACTACGCTGTCCCAGACGAATTCCATCCGGGGATTCTTGTAGGCACGATCCTGAATTATTTTTTGGGCGCGTAAACTGTCCCGGCGGTGGATCACATATACTTTTTTGGCAAAGCGGGTAAGGAACAAACCTTCCTCGATAGCGGAATCTCCCCCGCCCACCACGGCAACCACCTTGTCCCGATACAAAGCTCCATCGCAGGTGGCACAGTAGGATACGCCCCTACCGGTGAACTGCTCTTCACCGGGAACATTCAGTCTGCGGGGATGCGCGCCGGTGCAGATGATCACTGATTTGGCGCGGTATTTGTTCTCTGAGGTCTCCACGATCTTGCACAAGCCTTCCAAGCCGATCGCCGTGATCTCCTCTTCGATGAAGTCAGCGCCAAAACGCTCCGCCTGTTTGTGCATCCTGTCGGTAAGATCAAAGCCCGACAAGGGCTCTTCAAAACCCGGGTAGTTCTCCACTTCCTCGGTAACGTTAATCTGCCCGCCAACCATCATTTTTTCGAAAATAGCGGTTTTCAGTCCACCCCTGGCACTGTAGATGGCAGCGCTCAGTCCGGCGGGACCTGCTCCCACGATAATTACGTCGTATCTCATTGTATCCTCTTTATGGTATGTATGGTAAAATCACAAATCTATTCAGCAGCGCCTAAAGCCCTTATTCCAGAAAACAGCGCACCCCTTTTGCGGAAACTAAATGCCCAAAACAGCAAGAAATATATGGGGTTAGTAAATCACAATGGCAGAAGCAAACTGGCTGCGCAAATCGGAAACATGCCGGTTGATCAGATACTCTTTTTCGATCTGCTGCATGCGGGCAAACAGGCTGTCCTTGATCTCCTCGAAGGGGATGTCCTCTTTCGGGGTTTTATCCAACAGCAACAATATATGATAGCCATAACTGGATAAAAAAGGCTTGCTGATCTCGTGTAACTGGAGACTGAACGCCACATTCTCGATTTCCGGGATCATGATCCCCCGGGGAAACCAGCCCAGATCACCGCAATCGGCGCTGCTGGGACAGTCGGAGCAAATCTGGCTCTGGCTGAGAAAATCGTCCTCATCCCTGATCCCTTTGTAGATGGCTTCCGCTTTGGCACTGGCTTCCTCATCGCTGCCTCTAACCAGAATATGGGCACAATGGACTTTTTCCGGCTTGGTAAAATAATCCCGGTTGTCGAGATAGAATTCCTTCAGTTTGTCTGTGGTTATCGGCAGCGTTTCCGGGCATAGGGTCTGGATATACTTTTTGATGATGAGCTGACGTCGCACCAGAGTTTCCAACTCACGGGCGGTGAGTTCCTGGATCACAGCGCTGCTAAAGCCAAATGGCTCATCCTGTTCGATCAGTTCCAAAAGGGCTTCATCATATTCGTCATCGCTAACCGTGATCCCATGTTCGATAGCTTGGGTAAACAGCAGACACCTGTCTATCAAACGTTCCAAAGCCTGCTGGATACTACGCTCCTGGTTGGGAGCGAGCGCTTTCGAGCATTCCCAGTCAAGCTCACGTTTACTTATTTCATAATCAATTACTTTGGCTACTATTTGCATCACAAGCCTCGGAAAAACCAACCTTAATTCTCTTGATAATCTCTGATATAGTAACCTCATTCGGGTCATATGTCAAATCAAATGTGCATTTACGATACCAGGTAAGCTGCCTTTTCGCGTAATTGCGGTGATGCTGTGCTGCCAAAACTGTGCATTCCGGCAAGGTGGCAGTTCCGGCGAACAGCGGCAGGAACTCCTTGTATCCCAGGCTGTTCAGTCCCGGAGAAAGCTCAGTGTAGCCCAGGTCACGGAGTTTGGCAATTTCGTCGATCAAACCCTGTTCCAGCATTTCGTTAACCCGGCTGTTGATCCTCTCATACAGCTGCTTGCGGGGCTGGGAAACAACTATCTTATAAGGCAGGTAGTTCATCATTCTTTGCTGTTGCTGCCAGTGGTGGGTGATGGTTTTGCCAGTGGCGAGGGCAACTTCCAAGCCGCGGAGAGTCCTTTGAGGATCATTGTCGCTGATCTTCGCCGCAAACTTTGGATCAATATTTTTAAGTTCACTGTAAAGACTTGCCAAACCCTTTTCCTGCAATTGGCATTTCAATTCTGCCCTGATCTCTCCCGGCAGCTCAGGCAGTTCAAACAGACCCTCCAACAGGCTGCGGATATAAAGTCCCGTTCCTCCGCAAACAATGGGTATCTTTCCCTGCTGATGCAGTGCTGTTATCTGCCGGGCTGCGTCTTTCACGAACTGCCCTGCGTTGTAGGTTTGGTCAGGCGAAATGATATCGATCAAATGGTGGGGAACTGCCTGCCTGTCCTTGCGGGAAGGCTTGGCGGTTCCAATGTCCATAAACTTATAGACCTGCCGTGAATCAGCCGAAATGATCTCCCCACCCAGTTCCAGGGCTGCTTCTAATGCCAAACGTGATTTACCGGAGGCGGTGGCTCCTTCGATAGTTATGAGCGGGATCATAGGGTGCGTTTGAACTTTTTCTCAAAATCGCTAACCGGCATCTTCAGGATCAGCGGTCTGCCGTGGGGACAAAAATAGGGAACTTCACAGGCAAAAAGCTCATTGATCAGATTCAGCATCTCCTTGCGGGAAAGCTTGTGATTGGCTTTGATAGCCGCTTTACAGGCGATGGATTTTGCCAGGCTGTCCCGGAAATCGGTATTGATCTCCAGTTCGGTTTCCAGTTGCTTCAGTATCTCCAGAAATACTTTTCCGCCCTCAAAATCGCCCAACTCAGCAGGAATTTCCTCGATCACCAACGAATCCCCGCTGAATTTCTTCATCACAAAACCAACTTTTTGCAGCAGTTCCAGATTGGCTTCCACCAAGTCCCTGATCTCGGCAGCTACATAGGGCGGAATATCGATCACCAAAGGCACGATCAGTTTCTGACGGGTAGCCGGAGCGCCGGCGGAACGCTGGATCAGCCGTTCATAGATTATCCTTTCATGTGCGGCGTGCTGATCTATCACTACCAGGGCATCTTCCACCTGGATAAAGATATAGGTGTTGTGAAACTGCCAGGGATTGATGTAGTCTTCCTCATTTTTGAGAATAATGTCGAACTTCAGTTTGTCATTGGGCTGATCGGAAAAGATCTCCATCACTTCCGACTGCGCAGTAACGGGATTGTAGATCGGGATATCCAGTCGGCGCGGCTCGCTCTGCAGCAGGTCTGCCTGATAGAGGTTTCCCAGTTCTTTTTTATATTCCGTGAAGCGTGGCAGTTCCACGTTCTGCACAAAGATATCCCGTTCCCAGGAGCTTACCTTGCCCTGCTTTTCCGCAGTAGTGAATTTTTCTTTCACTGAGGCGAATTTATGCTCTTCATATCTGCGCAGACCTCTGGTGATGGTCTCAAACACCAAGCCATGCACCAGGTTATTTTCTCTGAACCGCACTTCGTTCTTGGCGGGATGCACGTTTACATCGATTTGCTCAGGAGGAATGGTGATAAAGAGGATATAGGGCGGGGTGGTTCCCCGCTGCCAGGCGCGGGTTTTAAGGATAAACGGCTCATAGGCGGTTTTGATGCTGTGGCGGATGGTCTTGTCGTTGATATAGCGTCCGTTGATAAAGATATACTGCGCATCGATCAGCTTGTCCTGTCTGTCCTCCAGTCCAAAGATATAGCCTTCCACCCGGTATCCGGCGTTTTCACCCTTCACAGCGATGATATCATCCTCCAGAAAGCCCGCTCCGAAAACCTCGGTCATGCGTTTATCCCGTTCCTGGGTTGCCATGTAAAGCAGTTTTTCCTTGTTATCCACCACCAGTTTGAAGCTGACCTGGGGATACAGCAGCGACTGATAATGCATATATTTCATCACATAGCGGGTTTCCACCTGGGCTGTGCGCAGGAATTTCCGTCTGGCAGGCAGGTTTTTGAACAGCCCTCTGATCGTGATCGCCGTTCCGGGATTGGCTGAGGTCTTGGAAACGTTGCTCAGTCTGCCAGCATTCATCTCCACCACCGTGGCAATGTCCTCCTCCGCCCTACGGGTAACCATATTCATACTGGAAACGGAGGCTATTGAAGGCAGGGCTTCGCCTCTGAACCCCAGCGAACCGATCATGACGATGTCTTCCGCGGTTTTGATCTTGCTGGTGGCATGCCGTTCAAAAGCCAGTAAAGCGTCGTCGGCGCTCATTCCGCAACCATTGTCGATCACTCTGATCAGGTCTTTGCCGCCATTTTCGATAACCACAATGATATTATCGGCTCCGGCATCCAGTGAATTCTCCACCAGTTCCTTCACCACCGAGGCGGGACGCTCGATCACCTCACCGGCAGCGATCTTGTTGCGGACGTCTTCCGAGAGGATGTTGATAGTCTTCACCGCGCCTCTTCAATAGCGGAAAATGCTGCCGTTAGTGAATTCGCGGATGATCGAATTATAGGGCACCAAGGCATCGGAGATATCCTTGCAGTGCGACACCATGTTCAGCAAGCGCTGCGCTTCGGTATATGCCGAGGAAGCCGGAGACACCTTCAGCAGAAGTTTCCAGGCATGCTTGCGCATTACGCCCATCTCGTAGGTCAGGCTGCTGTTGAACATATAGTCCGCATTTTCCTGATAGGGAAAGATGTTCTTTTCTTCGCCTTCACGCACGTCTTTCCAACGGGTAAGGGTTTCTTCGGCGCTGTAGCCGCGATACTGATGATCTCGGATGATCCTGCGCAGCAAACGGCAGTCTGTGGTGGAAATCCGGTTATGGTTGTCTATATTCAATTGGTTCAGGGCGCTGATATAAATCTTCGCTTTGCGGTTGTGCGGAACCTCGGAGGTTAGGGTGTCGTTCAGTCCGTGAATCCCCTCCATAATGATGATATTGTCTTTGCCCAGTTTCACGAAATGATTGCTTCTGCGTCTGGCACCCCGGGTGAAATCATAGCGGGGCAGTTCAATCAGTTCGCCATTCAAGAGCTGGGTCAATTGATGGTTCAGATATTCCAGATCCATCGAGTAGATGGATTCGAAATCAAAGTCTCCATTGGGTTTGCGGGGAGTTTTATCCCGGGACAGGAAATAGTCATCCATGCCGATCACGATCGGTTTTGCCTTGCAAGCCTGCAGCTGAACGCCCAGACGTTTGGCGAAGGTTGTTTTTCCCGAGGAGGAGGGTCCGGCGATCAACACCAGTTTAACTTCTTTTTTGGTAACGATATCTGCGGCTATCTCAGCGATCTTCTTTTCGTGCAGAGCTTCCTCCACCAGAATGAACTCCGAAATGTCATAATCATCAGTCAGCTTGTTGATGTCGATGATATTGTGAACCCGCAGGATATCCAGCCATTTGTCATGTTCCTGGTGAAGCGCGAACAGCTTTTTGGGCAACACGAAGGGTGGCAGTTCCGGGGGGTTTTCCTGGGAAGGGAACCGCAGAATAAAGCCCGGAGCATGGTAAACAATGTCAAACCCCTTGATCATGCTGGTTCTGTCTGCCAGAGGACGGATAAAACTGTCGTAGTATTTACCGCAGCGATATACGGAAACCGTGTCCTGGTAGTTGTATTTCAGGTTTTTGATGATGTCTTTGCGTCC